>Ga0208261_1000007_pt1 | contig 91026 bp, 93 predicted proteins | sample Knorr_S7_td_DCM__FD_185595 | JGI IMG/M metagenome (GOLD analysis project Ga0208261, IMG submission 185595) | Marine microbial communities from Southern Atlantic Ocean transect - Knorr_S7_td_DCM_ad_131m_LV_B (SPAdes) (version 3) | ecosystem: Environmental > Aquatic > Marine > Oceanic | place...
TATTTAAGAGATGACAGAGAAGGAATTGAAGAGGATCTTGAAAATATTTATGAACTTTTCCCCCGTGTCAAAGAAAGGCTTTCTCAAAAGGCAGGAACTCTTTCCGGGGGTGAACAACAGATGGTGGCAATCGGCCGTGCGTTGATGTCGCGCCCTAGAGTTCTTCTTATGGATGAACCTTCAATGGGTCTGGCTCCTGCGCTTGTGCAGCAGAACTTCGAACTTATTCAGCAAATCCATGAAGAAGGAATGGCTATTTTCATGGTGGAACAAAATGCAAATATGGCCTTATCTATAGCGGACAGAGGTTGGGTTTTACAGACAGGCAGAGTTGTGCTTGACGACACTGCTGAAGCGTTACTTGCCAATCCGGAACTACGTTCTTCTTACCTTGGAGAGAGTTAGATAATAGCTTTTTCCAAAAACGGTTCGTTATTAATAACTCGATCGTAACTGAGCTCACTTAGGTCAAGGGACCTGTATTCACCGTAAGTTATCAATTCGCTCAACCCTCTCCCCACACCTGGACTTTGTTGAAATCCATGTCCGCTAAAGCCGTTACAGAAAAAGAAATTGGGAAGCATCTCAGAAGAACCTATTATCGCATTTTGATCCAGAGTATTGTAGGCATAATGACCCGCCCATGAACTCATTACTTTGATTTTTTCAAAAGCCGGAATGCGGTGAGCCAGTACGGGCCAGATATGTTCTTGCCATTCTTCACCTCTCACTTTAAAGTCATCAGGGTCAACCTCTAGGTCGTTGGGAGGGGGAGCACCTGCTAGAAAATAAGGCGGGTCGGTTCTTACATGGACCCCTGAAGGGTCAATGGTTAATGGAAGTGTTTGTCCTTCGAGAGCTTCGCGGCAATCGAAAACAAAAGCTGCTCTTATTCTTGGTTCTACTGGAAGTTCCAGTCCTGCCATTTCTGCTATCCACTTAGCACGAGGACCGGCACAATTTATTACACGTGAACATGAAATGACTTCTCCCGAATCCAATTTGACTTCATTTACAAGATTTTTGTTTTTGTCAACATTCAATGAGATGACACGAGCGTTTAAATAGTCAACTCCGTTGTGTCTGGCTCGCAATTTAAACCCTTGCATTAATGAAAATGCATCAAGTGTCCCTTCATGTTTAGTTCCTAAACTTCCACCTTCTAGGTCGTCAGTGTTCATGTAGGGGAATCTTTCTTTAATTTCAGTATTTGAAAGTAACGCGACTTCTGCACCACAATTTTTTTGGATCTCATGATTATTTCTAAGATTTTCCATTCCATCTTCACTAGCCAGAAACAGATAGCCAGTTTCATGAAAAGGAAGTTCAGGTGCTTCTCCATTTACCTGAACATGATCATGAAAATTTGAGAAAAACTCCGTGGCAAACATCGAAAGTTTTATATTCACCGGTTGCGAAAATTGATGACGGATACTTGCCTCGGAAAGTGCCGTGGAAGACTGTGAATATGTCGGGTCAGGCTCGATAACCAATATATTCCCATCGTAGTCAGGGTTCTCCGACAGCCAATAGGCGGTGGAACTACCCATAACAGCACCTCCGATTATTAAAGTATCGAAATGTTTCATGAGGCGCCTCAGTCGTAAATCTTAATTTGAATTTTTACTCGACATTTCTTAGGAAACATAACCCTGCGCTAGATCATTATTGATTGAATCTGGGTTTCTTTCTTCTGGGTTGCCGAAACCTCCTCCACCTGGAAGTTCTAAAATCAATCTTCTTCCTTCCGGAACAGGTTGTTTTCCTTTTGCATCAAATGGTGTTCCATCGTCAAGATACACCTTTCCAGGAGAGCCATTTTCCCCGCCATCACGTCCTCTCGCAGGATTTTCAACTCGGTCGAACATGCAGCTAAAGAAAAATTTGTATCCCTCAGAAGGGGCTAGTTCGATTATTTGACCTAAGCCACCACGATGGCGCCCATTTCCTCCTGAGTCTGGACGTAACTCTTTTCGCCATACAACTATGGGACCGACTTGCTCGGTTGCTTCGGACGACATTGTTCTAACACCACTAGGAAAAGCTGTACTGCTCAGTCCATCTAAATTTGGTCTAGCTCCCGTACCACCGCTATTGAACATCAGTATTTCTCTTGGTGGTAAATCTGCATTTGGATCACTGGACCGAGCGCTGACATGGAAGTTCCATAGAGCCCCTGCGCCTTCTGCCGGAATAACTTCAGGGAGTGCTTCTGAAATGGCACCTAAACAGAGATCAGTTACGAAATGTCCAGTTACATGTCTAACAGCGACAGGGTCAGGGTGTTTGGCATTGAGTATGCAGCCTTCTGGTGCGCTAACAGTGAAAGCTGCCAATGACGCATAGTTACTAGGCATTTCAGGGGCTAATGCCACAAGCATGGCATACGAATAATAAGCATGGGCATAAACCAGAGGCACATTAACTCCATGTTCACAGGTGGGCGAACTTCCCGCGAAATCAGCATGAGCGCCTTCCTCGTCAACACTGATATTTACCTTTAAGGTGACTGTTTCGTTGTAGCCGTCAACTTGCATTTCATTTTTGTATTCGCCGGGCTCTAACTTTGAAAGACGTTTCATTGTAGCTTCATGTGTTTTTTCGAAGATAAATTCAGCTAGACCTTCTAAGTTCTCTAAATCAAACTCGTCGAGCATTCCATGCAAGCGTTTGATACCTGTTTCATTAGATGTTGAAAGAGAATGTAGATCTCCGATTACTTGTGAAGATTCACGAACGTTATGACGCACTATGTTTATTAGATCTTCATTTAATTCGCCGCGTTCGAGAAGTTTCATAATGGGAACGAAAAGCCCTTCTTCATACACTTCGGTTGCGTCCGGTCCGAAACCTCTACCACCCACATCTACGACATGAGCTGTGCAACCGAAATAGCCAATTAGATTTGTATCTCTAAACACGGGAGTGACAACTGTAAAGTCATGCAAATGTCCCGTTCCCTTCCATGGGTCATTGGTGATGTAAACGTCACCTTCGTAAATTCTGTGTGGCCCTATATCTTCGATGAAGTTAACTACGGCTGCTGCCATAGTGTTTACGTGCCCCGGAGTTCCAGTTATGGCCTGAGCGATCATTCTTCCTTTAGTGTCATAGACACCAGCAGAAAGATCTCCTGCTTCTCTAACGCTCGTACTGAAAGCAGTACGAACCAGGGCTAGAGCTTGTTCTTCGACTATTGATATAAGGCGATTCCACATCACTTGGTTTTTTAACTGGTTCATTCAGTAGCCTCAGTTTTTTTAGTAATCAGTAGGCAGCCATCCTTTTGGGTGGAGGATTTCTTCTCACTTGAAATCCAAGTCGTTGTTTGACTCTCGACAATTATCGCTGGGCCCATCACGCAATCACCAGGGTTCAGACTTTCACGCTGAAAGACAGAAGCTTCAACTTCGGTACCTTTGGCGGGATCGTAGACAACGCGCTTGGAATCGGTCATAACAATATTTTCAGAGTCGACAGTAATAGTTTTTTCAGTTTCTGGTCTTGGTGACGTAACTTTTACGGACCATCCCACCACTTCGATCTGTAGACCTTCTATGGCCCTACCGAAATGTTCTTCATAAGTTTTTTCGAATTTGTTATTGAGCAATTCGATACCAAGGTAATCAAATGTCTCATTTTCTAGAGGTACAGTAATTTCCCATCCTTGCCCCGCGTATCTCATAAAAGCACAACGTTCCACAATTAGGTTCTTCGGATGAATGTTTTCATCTGATGCTTCCATTACAAATTCTGTTGCTTCTGAAGTAAGGTCCCCAAGAAGTTGATTTACACGTTTATGATCAAAATTTTCTATAGAAACGTAGAAGCTTTTTAAAGCTTCGTAAGAAAAAGGTGTTTGAAGAAAACCTATGGCGGAACCAACTCCTGCGCCTGGGGGAATGAGTAACCTTTCGATTTCAAGCTTGTCGCATAAACGGGAGGCATGCAGAGGTGCTCCGCCGCCGAATGCAATCATTGTGTATTGAGATACATCTCTACCGTTTTCCACAGCATGAACACGAGCAGCATTAGCCATATTCTCATCAACAACTTCGATTACTCCAATTGCTGCATTTTCAACTTCTGTTTCAAGCGGCTCTGCTACATCAGTTAAGAGAGCTTTTCTCGATTCCTCGGGAATGAGATCAATGTCATCAGCGCCGAAAGTCTCTGGCGATATTCGACCAAGCAACACGTTTGCATCCGTTACTGTTGCTAAAGAACCGCCTAATCCGTATGCGGCTGGTCCTGGTTCAGAACCTGCACTTAGAGGGCCTACTCTTATTTGTTTAAGGTCGTCAACATTTGCGATTGATCCACCCCCAGCTCCTATCTCAATCATTTCTATAACAGGTATTGAGATAGGCATTCCGCTTCCTTTTGTGAAGCGATGGGTTCTTGCCACTTCAAATGTCTTTGCTGATCTCGGAGATTGTTCATCTATCAGGCATATTTTTGCAGTTGTGCCTCCCATATCGTAAGAAAGAGCGGCATCTATCCCATGGCGTGCAGCGATTTCTGAAGCGAAAATAGCTCCGCCGGCCGGCCCTGATTCTATGAGTCTTACAGGAAATTTTATTGCACTTTCTATGCTGATTAATCCACCGCCCGAATGGATGAGATGAATATCGCATTTTGCTCCCGCTTCAGCTAATTTCGTTTTAAGTCTTTCAAGGTATGAAGCCATCATTGGCTGAACGTAAGCGTTTGCACAGACCGTATTAAATCTTTCAAATTCCCTCATTTGAGGTGACACTTCAGAAGAAATTGAAACTTTAATATTTGGAAGCTGCTCTAAAAGCATTTGCTGGAAGAGAGATTCATGTTTGTCGTTCATATATGAATGTATAAAACCAACTGCTACGGCTTCATAACCATTCTCTTCAAGTGATAATAGCTTGATCAGGTTTTTAGCTTCCATCTGGTCAAAAGGTAAAAGCACTGAACCATCTGCAGAGACACGTTCTGAAAGCACATATCTGTCTTTTCGCTCGATCAGTGGTTTGGGTAATTCTAGATTGAGATCGTATTGTTCGAATCTACTCTCCGTCCTCATCTCGATAGTGTCTCGAAAACCTTTTGTGGTTACAAAAGCTGTTGTAGCTCCCGTTCTAGAGATCAAAGCATTTGTGGCCAAAGTCGTACCATGTATGAAAGAGTCAAGTTCAGACAGGTCAGATCCTGAATCTTCTATTACAGCATGTATGCCTTGAAGGATTCCCATCTCTGGTGATTCATAAGTAGTGAGAACTTTTGTTGAAAAGATTTCTCCTTTTGCTTCGAGGACTATGTCAGTAAAAGTGCCTCCAACATCAGCTCCAATTCGCATTTTATTCCTAACCATTAGGGGTATCAGTCTCCTTCGAGAATGTCCTGTAAAGGTGGGAATGTAGAAGGTGGCACTATGTCAACGGTTGCGGATCTCTGTTGTGAAAGCATTCCTCCATCAACTTTGATTACATCTCCAGTGATATATTTAGCATCTTCAGAAGCGAGGAAAAGTGCAGGTCCTGCCATGTCATCAGGATCCCCAGGGCGACCAAGAGGTATGTTCTCGCCTCTTAGATTTCGTGCTTCTTCGTCCATTCCTTCAGTATCGATTGAACCCGGCATGAGGGCACAGACTCTTATACCGTAAGGGCCTAGGTCAAGTGCCATTGCTCTGGTGAGAGCTTCTATACCTCCTTTTGAGGCGTCATACGCAGTAAAAGATCTATGGGCGCGAGTGGCACCACCTGATGACATGTTTATAATCACACCGTGCTTTTTGGAAGCCATAATTCTTGCTGCTTGTTGAGAGCAGAGAAAGTGGCCTGTTAAATTAACGTCAATGATGCGTCTCCACCAAGCCTCATCTGCTTCGAAGAAGTGAAGCATAGGGCTTACGATGCCAGCATTGTTTACCAGTACATCAACAGTTCCAAAATTTTCTAATGCTCCATCAAAAATTCTTTTTACCTGACTGCTGTCAGCTACGTCAGCGGTAACCCCAATAGAATCACCGCCTGAGTTATTGATGCCTGTTACTACTTCGTTTACACGATTTTCATCAATGTCATTTACTACTACTTTGGCGCCCTCCTTCGAGAATCTTTCCGCTATAGCGCGTCCGATTCCTTTTCCTGCGCCAGTTACCACAACGACTTGATCTTTGTGACTGTTACTCATTAGTCATCCCTAAACAACCCCCCTTGGTTAAGGATATCGAGGATAGAAAGATAATCTTTACTTAGGTACTTGTATGAAAAGCTAAATGTGTGTGTCTTCGTACGTAGTTTCCGGTTGCGTAGGTAGAAGAACTGTCATCCGCATAGAAATCAGGAAAATTTCTCAAAATCTCTCTGAGTGCTATGGAGGACTGCAGGCGAGCAACAGATGCACCTAGGCAGAAATGTGCTCCTGATCCGAAACTAAGTATTCGCTTTATTTTCCGTTGAATGTCTAACTTTTCAGAATCTTCACCAAATTCACGCTCGTCTCTATTGCCGGATCCATAACCAAGAAGAACACGGGATCCAGCAGGTATTTTTTCATCATGCAATTTGAAATCTTCCAGAATAACCCGACTCAAGCCTTGGACAGGAGAGGTCATTCTCAGCAACTCTTCAATTGCATCAGGTAAAAGGCTTAAATCTTCTAACAAAAGTTTTCGTTGATCTGGGTTCTCATTCAGCAGCACTACCGAACCACCTAATAAGCCGGTTGTTGTATCGTTACCGCCAGCGATCATAGTGAAAGCCAAACCTAGGATCCACATGATAGAAACTTTCTCTTCGCCCATTTCTATCAGTTCTGAGATTAAGTCGTCTCCGGGTGTTTTCTTTCTCCATTCGATTAATTCGGTAAAATAATTTGTTACTTCGTAGATAGCTTCAATTCCCTCATTTTCTTCATTGTGTATTGCACCTGCCACAATCTTTTCAGTCCAAGTGTCAAAAACAACGCGATCGGATGCTGGTACACCTAAGTACTTTGAAACTACGAAACTTGGTAGAGGTTTAAACAGTTCAGAAATAATGTCACAGTTTTCGAGTTCCTTTATTCTATTTATTGCAGATTCGACAAAAGAGGAAATATCTTCTGTCATGTCCTCAGCTTTTCTGGGGGTGAAACCTTTACTTATAAGTCTTCTAAATTCAGTGTGTTCAGGTGGGTCTAAAAAAACTATAGGAGCAGAATCTCCCATGTCTAGATTGTTAGAGTCCTGATCGATCGTTAGGCCATGACGAGAGGAAAACACTCTCGTATTTCTCGCAGCGTTAAAAACATCTTCGAATCTAGATAAGAACCAATAGGAGCCTTCTTCTACGAAGTATGCGGGAGAATTATTTCTTAGATCAGAGTACATGGGATAAGGGTTTCGCCACGATTCACCAGATCTTGGCACGTATGTACTTTCCCCCATAAGTAAGGATACTTTTTAGTAAAAAGTTTTCCTTGACACCACTAAGTACAAGTTTGAAGGCAGAATCAATTTGTATGAAAAGTTTGATTAGTTCAGAGGCTTCTAATGAGTGATTACGATGTAGTTATCGTCGGTGGCGGCTCAGCCGGATGTGTGCTCGCAAATCGCTTAAGCGAAAACAGTGACGTGAGTGTCCTTTTAATCGAAGCTGGTAGAAGAGACCACCGATGGGACTTTGTGATTCATATGCCGGCAGCACTTTCCTACGGCATAGGTAACAAGTTTTACGATTGGAAATATGAATCTGATCCTGAACCAGGACTCGGAGGCAGAAGAGTGTCTCATGCCAGAGGAAAGGTTTTGGGTGGCTCCTCAAGTATCAACGGCATGATATTTCAACGAGGTAATCCTGCCGACTATGAACGCTGGGCTACAACACCAGGTTGTAAAGAGTGGAGCTATTCCCACTGTCTACCTTATTTCCAACGAATGGAGACTTGTCTTAACGGAGCAGATAGATATAGAGGAGACAGCGGCCCATTGATGCTGGAAAGAGGGCCCGCTTCGACTCCTTTGTTCAGAGCTTTTTTTGATGCAGTGCAGGAAGCCGGTTACGAACTAACTGAAGATGTAAACGGATACCGACAAGAGGGATTTGCTTCCTTTGACCGAAATATTTATCAGGGCAGACGAAACTCTGCTTCAGTTGCTTATTTGCATCCTGTTTCCTCGCGAACGAATTTAGATGTCATAACAAGAGCCCATGTAACAAAAATAATTTTTGATGGCAATAAAGCAGTGGGAGTGGAGTTAAAAAAAGACAGACGAAACAAAACAATTAGAGCAGGTGAAGTAATTTGTTGTGGAGGTGCTATAAACACTCCGCAACTCCTGCAACTATCAGGAGTTGGTTCAGCTAGAACTCTAGAGGCAGCTGATGTAACGACGCTGATCGACCTACCCGGCGTGGGTGAAAATTTACAGGACCATCTTGAAGTTTACGTTCAGTACGCCTGCAAAAAACCTGTTTCAATGTCGCCTTATTTGCAAATTTGGAGACGACCTTTTGTCTTCCTGCAATGGCTTTTAAGAAGAGGTCCAGGCTCCACCAATCATTTTGAAGCTGGAGGTTTTGTAAGAGGTAATGAAAGAGTTGAGTGGCCAAATCTTATGTTCCACTTTTTACCTATTGCCATTAGGTATGACGGGAGCACTCCTGTTTCAGGTCATGGTTACCAGTTTCATGTCGGACCAATGTTTTCGGATAGTCGTGGAAGTATCAAAATCAACACCAATAACCCTTTTGACAAGCCGTCTATTAGATTCAATTATCTTTCCAGCGAAGAAGATAAAAAAGAGTGGATTGAGGCTATTCGTGTTGCCAGAAACATAATGGGTCAGGCAGCTTTTGAAGAATTTAATGGGGGTGAAATATCTCCCGGCCCAAATGTAAAAAATGATGACGAGATTTTGGATTGGATAAAAAAAGATTCAGAGACAGCGCTTCACCCATCCTGCTCTGCTCGAATGGGGACAGACCACATGGCAGTCGTAGATCCTTCATCTATGAGAGTTCATGGAACAGAACAACTGAGAGTAGTTGACGCCTCTGTTATGCCTAATATCACCAATGGAAATATTTATGCACCAGTTATGATGCTTGCCGAGAAGGCAGCAGATCTAATATTGGGTAATACTCCACTAGCTAAAGATGACTCACCTGTCTATAGACACAAAGGGGATAAAAAAATATGACCAGCGAAATTGCTATCGGCTCGAGAGTTAGGAAGTCTCCTTTTTATGACGCCACGATTTCACATGGAGTTAAGCAATTTTCGGTTTACAACCATATGTATATGCCAACTTCATATGGAGACCCACTTGCCGAGTATGAGGCACTAACCGAAAAGGTCTCCATTTGGGATGTGGCTGTAGAGCGCCAAGTTGAAATAGTGGGTCATGACGCCCTTGAATTAGTTGAATATTTGTCGACTAGAGGAATGAGATCATGCAAGGAAGGTAGATCTCGTTACACGCCAATTTGTGATCATAAGGGGATTCTAATTAATGACCCGATAACACTTTGTTTAGAAAAAGACCGTTATTGGATGTCGATCGCAGATGGCGACCTACTACTCTGGGCGCAAGCTATAAGCTCTGAAAGAAATCTCGATTGCGATGTCTTTGAGCCAGAAGTTTCACCTTTGGCAGTTCAAGGACCTAAAGCTGATCAAACCATGTCTGACTTACTCGGAGAATGGGTAATGGACATACCATTTTTTGGTTTTGTGGATACGAAGATAGATGGTATTCCATTTTTAATCTGTCGATCAGGTTGGAGTGGTCAAGGTGGCTTTGAATTATTTTTAACTGATGAGTCTAAGGGGGTAGATCTTTGGGAAAGAGTTTGGGAAGCTGGATTGAAATATGGCATACACCCAGGTACGCCTAACGCTGTTGAAAGAATAGAAAGTGAACTGCTTTCATATAGGGCCGACTGCGCAGCCTCAGCAACTCCTTTGGAATTGGGTCTTGAACGCTTTATGAATCTAGAAAGAGAGGATCATTTCATAGGAAAAGAAGCTTTACTCGCAGAAAAAAGTAGGGGTCCTTCTAGGCGGTTGGTCAAGATTCTATTGTCAGGCGAACCTCTAAGTGCGCCAAATGAAGAACCGTGGCCGGCATTCGATAGATCAGAAAATAAAATCGGAGAAATACGCGTAGCAGCATGGTCGCCCTCTATGAAAGAAAATTTGGGTTTGGCTTTAATTTCAAGTAAAAACGCCGGCGGAGATTTCAACGCAGTTAGTAAAGATGGCCAAAGTTATAGAGCAACACACCTAAGTTACTTTGGCGAAAAGTAAACAATTTTACAGAGTTGAAAAATTTTATGATCTAATTTTCCCAACTGTAAAGTCAGTAGGCCCATGGACAACAATGGTGAAATGGAAGTTTTAAGCCAGTTCCTCGAACTTTCGGACGAAGACCCAGCCACTATCTATGAATTATTTGAGAGGCATGGTTGGGGAGATGGACTGCCATTAGTAGCACCTACTGACAAACGTGTGACTGAAATGCTCAGCCAAGTGAAGGCATCTCCGGAAGAAGTGTTGGCGGTTCTTCCACCACGGGGAGGAGCCGCGACTTGTAGGGCCGTGGCGGTTAATGCAGTTTTAGCGGGATGTAAACCAGAATATTTCCCTATTGTTGTAGAAACAGTAAAGGCTTTAGGTAATCAAAAAATCAATTTACGTGGAGTCAATACAACTACTCATCCTGTAGCTCCGTTATTGATAGTTCATGGCAGGGTAGTTGATGAGCTTGGCTTTAATTCAGGTTTGGGTACGTTCGGGCCCGGTAATAGGGCAAACGCAACCGTAGGCAGGGCAATACGACTCGTGTTGTTGCACATTGCTGGGGCAGTACCCGGTCCGGGTGATGCCGCAACGCAAGGTCAACCTTCGAAATACACCTATTGCATTGCAGAGAATCAAAAAGAAAATCCTTGGGAGTCGTATCCCAAGTCACTCGGGTTTGACTCAGAAAGTGCACTTACTATTCACTGTGGTGAAAACCCACATAATTTTCACGACATGGAATCAGAAAATATAGAGCGGATACTTGATAAAGCAGCTTCAGTTATGACAACTTTTGGAGTAAATAATGCTTGTATCTCAGGCGGTGAATGGTTCATAATTCTTTGTCCTGAACATGCTGCAACTGCAGCAAATCAAGGATGGAGTAGGGAAGATGTTTCCAATTACTTATTTGAGAAAGCGAGAATGCCTGCTGGCAGCTTTCGAGAACAGTTCAACTTATTAGCTTGGGCGGATTGGATGAACTCACTTTCAGATAAAGATTTAGTACCAATGACTCAACAAGTTGAAAACATCAAAGTTTTAGTAAGTGGAGGTGCCGGAAAGCATTCGTGTGTAGTTCCCAGTTGGGGGATGACCAGAAGTGTGACAGTTCCAATATAAATGGAGAGAAGAGGTCTAATCTATGAATATGAAGATTTACAGTCCCGAGGGTGAGCTAATGGACGAAGTGGTTGAATTGTGTTCAACTGCCCCATTATTCTCTGGCGGGAAGATAGGAGTTCTTGAGAACGGTAAACCTAATGCTGATCTTTTATTAACAAAGATTGCTGAAGGGCTTGCGGAGAGAATTAATGCAAAGTTTTCGATAGCCACTGGAAAAGGCGAAAGAGCTAATGCTGCTACGGCGTGTAATCCTCAAGTAGTAGGAATGCTTGCAGAGGAAGTTCAATTGGTTTTAACGGGGTCAGCTGATTGAGGATCCTGTACTTCGTGGAGTGTCCACGATTTGATTGAAATAGAAAAAGCAGGAGTTCCAGCAGTTGTTTTCACTACAGAAAATTTTGAAGAATTAACCCGTTCAGCAGCTAATAGCTTGGGTATGCCAAAAGCAAGAATAGTTGTGGTTCCGCACCCTTTAGGCGGCACAGAAAAAGAAGTTATCGCTAGTTGGGCCGATTCAGCTATAGATGATTTGATGAAAGTCTTGGAGGCCTAGTTTGTCTATCGAAATCGACCATTCGGGAAAAAATGTTGTCGTAACAGGTGCGGGCGCCGGAATAGGACGCTCTATAGCTGTACAGTTCGCTCGAGCTGGAGCAAATGTCGCTGTTATGGATAAGAGAGCCGAGAAGGCACAGGAAACTATTGAATTGATAACCGCCCTAAATCAAGGATTCTCTTGCTCTGTAGTTGGTGACGTTCGCGAAGAGGGTCAGATCGAAAGAATGTTTGACGAGTCTTCTGAGAAACTAGATGGAATTGATATAGCGGTCAACAATATCGGAATGCTTGGCTCGGAGGGAACTGCTCCACTGTTGGAAATGGATGAGAAAAAGTGGAGAGACGTATTAGAACAAAATCTTTTAGTAACAGCCTTATCCATGAAGTCAGAAGCAAACCACATGAGAGAGACCGGAAATGGGGTAATTATTAATGTGAGTTCAGGAGAAACGACAAGACCAAGCCCATTCTTGGCCGGCTACGGTGCGGCCAAAGCAGGAATAAATCATCTAACTCAGACAGCAGCAGTGGAATTTGGGCCTATGGGTATAAGAGTGATTGCAGTCGCCCCGGGTACAACTTTGACTGAAACAGTCGTAGATTTTTTTGATGAAGATCGAATTTCAGCTATACAACAATCAAATCCATTGAGAAGAATGAGTGATATAGAAGACCTAGGTTACTTATCTGTTTTTTTAGCCTCTGATTTCGCTCAGAATATTACTGGTCAGTTATTTTTAGCTGATGCAGGTGCTCATTTGTCGCGTGAAAGACCACCAAATGTCTGAGAGGCTTTTTCCAAAGTACGATCCTGTAAATAAGTATGGATAGTTTCCCATCTTCTGATCCAACGAGGTCGATCACTCAGTCAGAGATTTCCTCTTTTGCTTCAGATGGGGTGGTTCATCTGCCCGACATCGTGGAAAAAGATTGGATCGAACTGCTTGATTTATCTCTGCAACAGATGCTTAATGATCCAAAAATGTTTGCAGATCTTACAGCGCTCAGCAGCGATTTAAATGAAACCCAAAGTTTGGCGGCACTAACAGAAAATGAGATAAAAGGTGGAAGATTTTTATCGGGAGTAGATCATTGGAAAGAAGATAAAAATTTTGCTGCATTTGCAAAAATTTCTCCACTCCCTTCAATAGTGGCGAAACTTATGAACTCAAAAAAAGTTTACCTGTATGAAGATTCTGTTTTGATAAAAGAACCCGATACAGCTGAAGAAACTGTCTTCCATCAAGATCTTGGGTATTTCCATTTGGAAGGTGAGAGTATATGCACAGTCTGGGCTCCCTTAGATCATGTGGACCATGAAACAGGCAGTGTCGTTTATCTTCGCTCATCTCATAAGAATAAAAAAGTGTTCAAGCCGAATTGGTTTGTCGTTAATGAGCCTTTACCTGATACAAAAGGTAAAGACCTGCCCAATATTGAAATCGATGACAAAAAGCTTGATTTGGTAAGGTTCGATACGAAACCTGGAGATTTAGTTGTGCATCATGCATTAACTCTTCATGGGGCAGGTGCAAACAGCTCAGCCGCTAGACAACGACGCGCTGTTTCAGTTCGCTACTGTGGAGATGACTCCACTTATAAGATTCGCCCTGGTGCTCCTAAAAAACCTCATCATGAAAATATACGCACCGGAGAACCTGTGGTGGATCACCCAGACTGTCCACTGGTTTGGGGTTAGGATATTAAAGTTTTTAAGTTACTTATGTCTATGAGATAAGACAGCCCGCACAGCATCATTTGATGCGGTTCTATTTAATACCGCCATAGCTTCATCTATTTGGTCTATTCCGAAGACTTCTCCTAGCAAGGGGGCGGTAGGAAATTTTTTTGTATTAAGAATTTCTACAGCTTCCTTCAATGATTTGTTGGTACCACCAGCTCCACCATGAATAGTGAGTCCTCTCATCACTGCATTGTCTGTTATGACTGGAACTGCTTCTCGATCTTTAAGGCCTGCCCAAATCACATCCCCGCCATACCTGACTAGGTCAAGACATAACCCAGGCACTAATGGGGCACTGCTTAGATCTACTACAAGGTCAGCCATTCCACCGCTAGTAATTTCTGCAACTTTTTGGATGGGATCGTCGTTTGATACATCAATAACAAAATCGGCACCAATTTCTTCTGCTATTGAGAGTCTGTGACTATCTTCGCTGGTTCCTGTGACAATCACTTTGTCGGCTCCCATTTGCTTGGCCATAGCAGCAAAAGTCAAACCCATGTGGCCAGGTCCTTGTATTACCACTTTCATTTTTTGACTCCAGTGGATACGACTTGTCCAGGCGATGACATTACTTAACGGTTCAAAAATAGTTAACTCTTCAGCCGATATATCGTCGGTTAAGCGTTCAAGTTGGGTTCTCGGGAGAATGGACATGTATTCTCCGTAACCTCCCCAGAGTCCCTCAGCTTCGTCAAGTCCAAAACTGTACCCATAGCAACTAAAACCAAAAGGATTCGAATCCGAAGGTTCCGTGGGCACAACAATGTTGACTGCTACACGGTCACCAATTTTGACACCAAGTTCTGAATCAGAGTCCAAGTCATGGACTCTGCCAACGATTTCGTGCCCGGGAACAGTTGGCGATACTTCTCCAGGAACGTGTTTTTGACCGTTTAATTGAGCTACATCGCTATGACAGAGGCCAACGGCTTCAACAGCGATGACTGCTCCACCTTCTGGAGGTTTGGGTATATCAAAATTGTCTTTTCGCTCCCAACTGCCATCCCCATTAAAGATGACAGCTGAACAGTTATTCACGTTTGACACCGACATTAATTCAAAAGTTATAAACGTTGTAAAAGGGTTCCGGTTCCCAGACCTCCACCGCAACACATTGTTACCAAAGCGTGTTCGGTGTCCGTCCGATGAAGTTCATGAACTGCCTTAGTCATCAGTATTGCGCCTGTTCCACCAAGAGGATGTCCTAAAGCTATTGCTCCTCCATTTGGATTGACACGCTCCATGTCAGGGCTTGTCTCTTTTTCCCATGCTAGAACAACAGAAGCAAATGCTTCATTGATTTCAACGAGGTCTATGTCGTCAATTTTCATTCCGTTATCATTTAAGATTTTTTCGGTCGCAAATATTGGTCCTGTAAGCATGAATTCAGGATCTGAACCGACTAAACAGCTGTCAACAATTTTTGCTAAAGGCTTCAATCCAAGGTCTGCTGCTTTTTGCGCCGTCATCATTAATACTGCTCCGGCACCATCCGAGATTTGTGAGGAAGTTCCAGCAGTATGAACTCCATTTTCACGTCCTGATGGTTTAAGACCCGCAAGTGATTCCAAAGTGGTTTCTCGAAGCCCCTCGTCGCGAGTAACTGTAACACTCTCTCCTGAAGGATTTCCTTCTTCATCATTAACTGGGACTTCTATTGGAGTTATTTGTGTAGCGAATCGATCTTCTGACCACGCTCTAGCTGCGCGATCTTGCGAAAGCTTTCCGAATGCGTCACAATCGTCGCGAGTAATTTCCCAATGATCAGCAATTCTTTCTGATCCTTCGAACTGGCTGGTCATCTCGAAATGGTCAAAGTAGTTACGATTTACCGGACTTCCAGCGTTTGGTTCTTTGGGAATCGTCGCCCCGAAGCCAACCTGGCTCATAAGTTCTACTCCACATCCAACAGCAGAGTCGACGGTTCCCGAAGCCACCAGAGCGTATGCAAGGTTAGTTGCTTGTTGAGAAGAACCGCATTGTGCATCGACTGTCGTAGCGGCTACTTCAATCGGCAACCCGGCAGTTAGCCATGCTGTACGAGTGACATTCATTGTCTGCATGCCTACTTGACCTACACATCCTCCAACGACTTGACCAACTTCTTTAGGATCCATTCCAGTTCTTTCGAATAAGGAACTTTGAACTGCTCCTAGTAGGTCTATGGAGTGTGAGTTAGAAAGACCTCCACCCCTTTTACCTATAGGGCTTCTCACAGCGTCTACTATCACAACTTCTTGCATTTTATATCTCCTTATTTATTACAGTTAGTGGGTATCAGTACTTTCAGATCGGTAGGTTTCCGGTAGCCGAAGAAGTTGAGCCATGATCCTTGAAGGCGGCTATTGTTCTCTGAGCTATACGCATTTGATGAATCTCATCAGCGCCATCAGCAAATCTAGACCATCTAGCATGCTGATACATATGAGCTAGGGGAGTGTCTGTTGAGTACCCAAGAGCACCATGTACTTGTATCGCACGGTCTATTATTCGGTTCAGACTGTTTGCTACAAAGTGTTTCGCCATTGAAACTTCTGATTTGAAGTCATCTCCATTGTCAATTTTCGAAGCGGCATGTAGAACCATTAGTTTGCATTGGTAAAGCTCCATCGCAGAATCAGCAATCATCCACTGGATTCCCTGTTTTTCAGCCAGAATTGAACCATGGCTGTATCTTTCTAAAGATCTTTCAACGGTCATGTCAAGCGCCATCTCAGCTTGAGCGATCCATCTCATGCAGTGTGCCAATCGAGCTGGACCTAAACGATATTGACCGAGCAGATGCCCCTGACCTCTGCCGCCTAGCATCTGAGAGTCGTGAACTCTCAGATCTTCGATGATTATCTCGGAGTGACCGGTTGAGCCGTGCATTGTCTCAATCTCTCGCGCTTCAGTCCAACCATCGGAAGGAAGATCAATAATAAAGGCTGTGTTTGCTGCCTGAGGAAGTTCAGGGTCATCTTCGGTTCTGGCAATCAGGATCGCAAAATTTGCCCGATGTGCATTTGAAATGAACCATTTATGTCCGTTGATAACCCACTCTTCACCATCTTGGTAAGCATTTGTCTGGATAAGCGTAGGATCTGAGCCAGCCACTTCAGGCTCAGTCATAGCAAAACAAGAAGTAGCTGTCCCCTGACAAAGAGGCCTCAGATATTTTTCTTTTTGATCGTCTGTAGCCCAGTGCAACATGGTATGCATGTTTCCTTCATCAGGGGCCTGACAATTCAGCACCCAGGGCCCGTAGTAGGACTTAGCTGCTTCAGCTTGGACCATAGCCATAGCCACGTGTCCCAATTCCATTCCGCCCCATTCTTTTGGCATGTGTGGCAGCCAAAGACCCTCTTCGAAAGCCTCTTTGCGCATTTCAATTAATTTGCTAATCCTGTCTTTAGGATTTAATGGTTCGGTTCCATTGGAGCCTTCTATTGTTTCTTCTCCGGGTTTCACTACCCGTTCAATAAAGTCGCGGACGTTGTTCCGTACTTCTTCGAGCTCCGGCGAAAGTGTGAAATCAATTGCCATTAGATATCTTTGCTGGGCCTTCCAGGTCCTTCCGTTGGCATCCCGCTCATATCAGGATTAAGTTGGGCATCTTTCATTAGTTCCTTGACTATGTCTGTGAGCCCTTCAGGGTCATCTGTCTGTTTAGCAGATGGTCCTAGGTGCCATTGTTCGGCAATTCCAAGTCTTTCCCCAACAACGTCGAAAACTCGTCCTGTTACGTTTTGGGCTGCTTCGCTACACAGCCAAGCAGTAATTACAGAAATCCATCTTGGGCTCATTGCTTCTTCAGCACCTTCGTCTGTGCCGACTATTCCTGGGAGGTCAGCGGTCATACGTGTGAAAGCAGCAGGCGCAAGACAGTTAACGGTGACACCATATTTGACAAGTTCCATTGCGGTGATAACAGAAAATGCTGCTATACCAGCTTTCGCTGCGCCATAGTTTGCTTGACCAACATTTCCGTAAATGCCGGAAGGGGAAGAAGTGTTGATGATTCTTCCGAAAGCTTCACCTCCAGCTTTTACTGTTTCTCGCCAGAAGACCGAGGCGTGATGAACAGTTGAAAATGTTCCTTTAAGGTGAACATTGATCACGGCATCGAAGTCGTCTTCAGACATTGAAAAAATCATTCGGTCGCGCAGGATTCCCGCGTTATTGATCAAAATATCCAATCTTCCCCAAGTGTCAATTGCCTGTTGAACCATTTCACCTGCAGCTGCAAAGTCGGCTACGTTGGCGCCATTTACGATTGCTTCGCCGCCCATTTCAATAATTTCGTTTACTACTTCTTGGGCGGGGCTTAGGTCACTGCCAGATCCGTCCATATCACCACCTAGATCGTTTACGACCACTTTTGCGCCTTGGTTTGCAAGCATGATTGCGTGTTCGCGCCCAATGCCTCTTCCCGCTCCAGTAACGATAGCTACACGACCTTCACAGAGGTTGCCCATTATTATTCTCCTAAATTATTGTCCTTATGCAAGCTCATTTATGATGAGAGACTTACAACTATTCAAGCCTACGGTCGATATTTTAAACTTAAAAGTAAAAAGGAGAGATAGATGCCAAGATGTGCCTTTATAGGTTTAGGAGTCATGGGTTACCCCATGGCGGGTTATCTTCAGAATGCCGGCAACCAGACCACGGTTTATAATCGCACCGTATCTAAAGCTGAGAAATGGGTAGAAGCTTATGGTGGTTCTTTAGGAGCTACACCTTGCGAGGCTGCCCAGGATGCTGATGTGGTGATGCTTTGTGTTGGTAATGACGATGATGTCCGATCAGTCGTTTATGGGGAGTCTGGTGTTTTAGCAGGGATGACATCTGGTTCTGTTCTTGTTGATCACACGACTGCATCTGCGTTTTTGGCCAAAGAATTAGAAGAAGCTTGTACAGAAAAAGGCATAGGTTTTGTTGATGCCCCCATTTCGGGAGGTCAGGCAGGAGCTGAGTCAGGCCAGTTGAGTGTTATGTGTGGAGGTTCCCAAGAAGCTTTTTCAAAGATTGAACAGGTTATAGAAGTTTATTCAAAAATTTCTATTCTTGTCGGTCCTGCGGGTCATGGGCAGCTAACAAAGATGGTCAATCAGATATGCATCGGAGGTTTATTGCAAGGTTTGTCAGAAGCGTTGGAATTTGCGAAACGTTCGAATTTGGATACTGAAAAAGTTCTACAAGCAATCAGCCAAGGAGCGTCTGCATCTTGGTACCTAAGTAATCGTTCAGAAACGATGCTTGCAGGAGAGTTCAATCATGGATTTGCAGTTGATTGGATGAGAAAGGATTTTGGCATAGTTTTCGATGAAGCAGAAAGAATTAGTTTTGACTTGCCAGTCACTTCGCTAGTTGACGGTTTTTTTGCTGAGTTGCAGGAAAAAGGCCATAGCAGATCAGATGTTTCCTCTCTTATTGAGTTACTAGCAGAAAAGTAGCATTCAAAAAAGGAAAAGTTTAAGACCGGTATCGCGATGGTGTGGTTGAATCACTGACTGTAGTTCTATTTAGTTCTCTTCTCGCTCCTTTGTAGTCGTTTAGAGCGATGTGCTGTGTCGACCTGTTATCCCAAATAACGAGGTCGCCAGGCGACCACTTGTGTCGGAATGTGAATTGAATTCCAGTAGTCCACTGACTTAGCCATTTCATTAAATCCTCTTCTTTTTCGGTTTCTGATTCAGGCCCCTTCAATCCTCGGACATAAGTCGGATTGAAAAAAAGTGACGGTTTTCCAGTTTCAGGGTGTTTGCAGACCAGAGGATGTTCTTGTGTTGACTTGGCTGTTTCAGATGTTTCGATAGTCATATTTGAAAGTTGTGAATGAAGATCTTGTTGATCGGGAGAGTAGGAAGCACTAGCAGAATGTATTCCAGTTATTTCATGTAGACGAGTTTTCGTGTTGTTATCTAGGTGATGGTAAGCCGCAGTGGTGGAAGCCCAAACTGTGTCACCACCGGTTATTGGAACATCTATTGCGTAAAGAATTGTAAATGCTGGCGGTATAGAAAGGAAGGAGAAATCACTGTGCCAGACACCCCCAAAGTTGAAAGCTTCCGGCTCTGTATTTTCTTTAACAACTTTAATAACTTCAGGGTGCCCGTCTATTGGTTTAACAAAAGGAACAGGGGAGTAGGGGCCGAGTAAGTGACTGAATTCAACTTGTTCATTAGGCGTGAGGCTTTGATCAGGTATTATCACAACTTCAAATTCACAAATAGCATTCCTGAGTGATGTAAGCAGTTCCTTATCCAGATCGGTTTTAATGTCTATTTCTGAAACTCGAGCCCCCAGTACCCCTGTCAGCGGCTCAACATTCAGTGAACTTTTCACGAGTTTTCTAAAGTATTTGTGAAAGGAACAGTTTTGTTCGTTCTTCGGTTGGATTAGTGAAGAAGTGTTCAGGTGTGCCAATTTCTACTATTTGTCCACCTTCCATAAACATTATTTTGTCGGCCACTTCTTTAGCGAATCCCATTTCGTGGGTAACGACCATCATCGTCATGCCAGACAATGCGAGTTCTTTCATTACGTCTAGAACTTCTTTAATCATTTCCGGATCCAAGGCTGAAGTAGGTTCATCGAAAAGCATAATTTTTGGTTCCATTGCTAATGCACGTGCAATGGCGACTCTTTGTTGCTGCCCACCCGATAGTTGTCCAGGAAATTTGTCGGCCTGTTCTGGAATGCCAACTCTTTCCAGCAAAGATGATGCCTGTTCTTCCGCTTCAGCTCGTGGCTTTTTTCTTACCCAAATAGGGGCAAGACTGATGTTGTCACGGACCGTAAGATGGGGGAAAAGGTTGAACATTTGAAAAACCATTCCGACTTCTGATCTGACTTTCTCTATGTTGCGGAGATCGTTTGAAAGCTCGACGCCGTCTACCATTATTCGGCCTTCTTGGTGTTGTTCTAATCTATTTATGCATCTAATCCAAGTGGATTTTCCAGAACCGGAAGGTCCTAAAACGACTACAACTTCCTGTTCTTTAATTGTTGCAGAGACGTTATTCAAAGCTTGGAAGTCGCCGAACCATTTTGAAACTCCTTCACAAACGATTATGTCTTGGGCGTTTGCAAGGTCACGGTCTCCTCTGATTGAAGATGCGGTTTCGTTCTCAGTCATTTTGTTACTTTACCTTTCGCCGAGTCCAACGCGTTTCTCAACTCGTTGACTAGCTTTTGACATGGCAAAACAGATCACTAGGTACACGAGGGATACGAATAGCAAGTTCTCCCTGGTGCTGCCCATGTATTCTGTTTGCCCTGGGATTACAGATCGAGCAATATATAGAAAATCGAATATGCCAATTATCGCTAACAGACCTGTTTCTTTGAAAGTTGCGATAATTTGTCCCACCATTGGCGGAATAGCAACTCTGAGGGCTTGTGGTAGGACTATAAAAAATGTTTTTTGAGCGTTCGTCATTCCGACTGCTTCAGCTGCTTCATGTTGACCGCGTGTGACTGACTGAAGCCCACCTCTTACATTTTCGGCTAAATATGCAGCTTCGAAAATTATGAATGCGATAGTCACGGCAGCTATTTCAGTTAGATCCATACCGTCCGGTAAAAAGAGCGGAACCATGACACTAAAGAAGATGAGAATGGTTATGAGGGGAACTCCTCTGATGAATTCAATGAAAGTAGTTGAAACCATTCGGAAAATCGGAAACTTTGATGTTCGTGCAAGAGCTAATAGAACACCTAAAGGAAAAGCTAGAACCATCGTGAAGAAAAAGATCATTAATGTGATGGCGAAACCGCCGATGAAGAAATCTCCAGGAACTTTTGCTGTTGAAGGTGTGTTTATTGCTGTTATCAGCCAGCAGAGTATGACCATAGTTCCAATCCATACTTTGGTGTATCTGATACGTGCTGGCTTCTGGCCACTAAATGTTGGAGCGGCTAGAGCGAAGAAGGCTAATACCAGAGTCAGAATTCTGACGATCATGAGCATTTGGAATAAGAATGTCGCAAAGCCAACAAAAAGAACTGCTGTAGAAATCACTCTTCCTTTTTCTCCGATATCTGGATTTGTTAACCAAAGTAGGAGAAGAGAACCCACAATTGAAAAAAATAGAAATATTGGTATATCCGTTGAGAAAAGATGTCCGGTATCAAAGTCTGGATCTCTAAGAACTAGGAAGAGAAGGAAAAGTGGCGAAATCAACCAAGTCATGGAGAGGAGAGCTTTGCCTTTACTCTCATCGATTTTATCTCTTATGAGAGAGCCGAGAAAATATGAACAAATGGTAACCGCTAACATTATTGTCCAGGGAAGTTTAGTTGTCATTGCCACTGTTCCCGGTTCAGCAAGGATCTTTGGTGTTCTAGTTGATATATAGCTGTGGTGTCCGTAAGGAATCACCCAGAGTGAGAGGATAGCTAAAAGAAAAGTTCCAGAAAGTAGTGTCATGGAGCTGATTGTTTTATCTTCCTGGGCGGACTTTAACAAGAAACCGGTTCCAGCGATAAACACCCCTATTGCCAGCCAAATAATCGTTGCTCTGTCGCTAAAGGGTGCTAAAAGAGTTACTAACAGTATGAAAGCTCCAATTGCTAGTAGACGTTTTCCGACTTGCGAAACCAGGACACTTCTTGCGGCACGCCAGAAAGCCAAAGAGACTCCTGTAAGGAAAAGTAGAAATCCGAGACTCACCCAAATTCTTGCATATTGATGTTCAGGGTAAGCCTGCGTCATTAGTAGGCGCATATTGGTGGCAGTAGCAGACCACTGTCTTAGAGGGTTGAAAATGAAGCTAAGCAATCCACGGATAATTAGAAGAATGGCTGCAGTTGAGAGAATCGTGAGAATCGAATTAAAGGTATTAGAGAAAAGGTTGGCTTTGAGCCATTCGGTAGGAGAGAGAGCAGCGACTTTTGGAGGGAGTTGGCTATTAGGCGGCTCTATTGAAGAAGCTGTTTTAATTTGGTTTGGTGAAGAAGATTTTTTTAAGTTCATCATCGCTCCACAATTTTCATTCGGACGTTGTAGTAGTTGACTATTACAGAAATTGTTAACGAACAAGTTAGGTAGAAGAGCATCCAAATTGCCATTACGGGAAGTGATTTACCTGTTTGGTTGTAGACCGTTTGACCGACTTGCACGATGTCGCTGTAACCGACTGCTATTGCAAGCGATGTATTTTTCGTAAGATTCAGATACTGATTACCCATGGGTGGCAGGATGATTCTTATTGCCTGTGGTAGAACGATATGACGAAGAGATTGACCTCTACTTAGTCCAACAGCGTTTGCTGCTTCTATTTGCCCTTTGGGGACAGCAAGAATACCGCCTCTTATTATTTCTGCGACAAAAGCAGAAGTGTAAAAAACTACACCAAAGAAAACTGCTGCGAATCCAGGGGTCATTGTTAGTCCGCTTGTGCCGTAGTTAGCAAATTTTCCTGGTTTGACTATGTCTGGCTTCATCGCATCGAATGGACGAGCGGCACCGTCTACTTCGAATTTAGCCTCAAGCATGTGAAACAGGTCTCGTCCACTGTTTAGGATCCATGAAGATATCCCAGTCCAACTAACAACGACAATTATTGCTATCAAGGCACCGGTGCCTACAAAAACCATTCTGAAAATATCATCATCAATCAAAGAAAGATGTCCGGTAGCGCTTCTACGACTAGCGAAGAAGTTACGGATCCAGCGAGTAGCGAAGAAAATAAGAATTACGGATAAAAGAATTTTAATTATTGACGTTGGAATATTCTCGAAAAGAGTGGCTAGGCCTGCAAATATTTCACCTATAAAACCGAAAATTGGGTGGACAAAAATTCCAATAATAGCAAAGGTGCAGACGGTAAAAAACGACCAAGAAATTGCATGCGTATCTTGACCCGTTAGATCTTGTTTTCTGAGTCTTTGTTTTCTTATGAAGTATGCGGCTATGCATCCGACTCCAACAACGGTAATCCATTGGTAGAAGCCATCAGAGATAAAAACTCTAGGCATTGAAATGCCTTTATTCGAGACATGGAACCATCCATTGATTGGGCCTGAATCGAGACTTACACGGGGCAGGGCGGTTAAAACAGCGAAATAGAAGATCATTTGGACTAGAAGGGGCACATTTCTTAAGGTTTCTATCCATATTCCTGCTAGGCGTTTAATAAGCCAATTATTTGAAAGACGTGCTAGTCCAACTATTACTCCAAGAAAAGTTGCGAAAATTATACCGACTACTGCCATGCGTAATGTATTAACCATTCCAACCCAAAGGGCTCTACCGCCAGTTGCAGGAGAGGTGTCGATGCCTTCGCTTAGTTGAATGTCAGGGGGGCGTTCAAGGAAATCAAAACCGGTATTTATATTTCTGGCTTGAAGATTGTCGCCGGCTTGTCCAGCTAAAAACCAGAGAGAGGATACTACTACTGCTAATAGTGCTAATTGCGTAACCCATTTGATTACAACTACGTCACGCCATAGGGGGACTCTTTGTGAGACTGCTTTCAGTGTGCTTGATTTTTCTTCTGCAGATGATTGCATAGGTTTTCTTTCAGCTTAAACCTGAGACCGGGTTATGGAAATCATAGCAAATACTAACGTCTCTGTATAAGTAAAAAAGTCCTAGGCCCAAGGTGAAATTCACCTTGGGCCATTAGGACTTTATTTAAAGATAAGAGTTTTACTTATCGTGCTGGTGGAGCATAAATAAGTCCACCATCTTTCCAGCCAGCATTAGCGGAACCTTCACGGTAGAGACCTACTGGATTGAGGTTTCTGTTGTAAATGTCGCTGTAGTTACCGACTTGTTTGATCACTTGATGGAAAGCGTCAGCGCTTAGTCCCATAGTGGTCTGGAGTTCACCGTCACCGCCTAGTAGACGTCCAAGCTCTCCTTCTTTAACTGCTGAGTCAACGTTGCTTTGGTTTACTCCGTATTCATCAGCAATGATTGTTGCATAAACGGTCCAGTTCACTGCATCTGCCCACTTTGAGTCATTTTGACCGTAGGTAGGTCCTAGAGGCTCCTTGGATATTGGAGTAGCTGGGAAAATTACCCATTCCTCATCGGCAGGTTGCTGTTTAACTTTACGACCCACGAGAGCCGATCCGTCAGTAGTTGAAATGTCACAAGCTCCGTCTATAAATCCTTGCCAGTATTCGTCACTGGTTTCGAATGTCTTGAGTGTGATATTTACACCTGCAAGAGATGCGTATTCAGAAACATTCTTTTCAGTTGTTGTTCCTGCGTTTGTGCAAACGACTGCACCTTCAAGGTCAGCTGCTCCGGAGTTTGCGGTAAACCCATCTGAAGCGCGGCCCATAAGCTGCTGTCCGTCATAATAAGTTGTTGGTCCAAAGTCCATACCGACATCGGTATCACGGCTTTGAGTCCAAGTTGTGTTACGAATCAGTACGTCAACATCGCCACTTTGTACGGCGGTGAAACGCTCTGATGCTGTTAGAGAAGTGAACTTAACTGCGTTTGCATCTCCAAGAACTGCAGCTGCTACGGCACGACAGTAGTCGGCATCAAAGCCGGTTACTGAACCGTCAGCTTGAGTTTCTGAGAATGCAACAGCGCTTCCACTTACTCCACAGTGCAAGGTTCCACGGGCTTGAACGGTGTCAAGAAGACTTCCGTCAGCAACCATTTCAACTTGCGCTGTTGTAGCAACGGCAGCTGCTGTTGTAGCAGGTGCTGCCGCTGGTGCTTCTTCTTCATCGCTACCACAAGCAGCTGCAACAACCCCAATGGCTAGTGCTACTGCAAGTAGTTTTACGAACTTGCTGGTCATAAGTAATTCCCCTCCAATTAACTGGGATATTCAAATAGGCTTTTCCTATTCGACCGTTAACGGTAAATAAACGCTATGTCTGAAAGGCAGGAGAGGCAACTTCTGCGAAAATTTCATATTTTCGTAAAATTTGAAATTTTGAAAAGATTGTTTTTAAAGGGTTTTATTTAATTAATTTGCCGCTTCATGTCTTTCCAGTAAGGCTCTCGTAGTTTAAATTTTTGTAGTTTGCCGGTGGTGGTTCGCGCTAGTTCTTCAAGAAAATCGACTGATGTAGGACATTTGTAGTGAGCGAGATTTTCTCGACAGTAAGAGATCAGAGTCGCTTCATCTGTTGACTCGTTTTCTGAAAGAACGACAAGAGCTTTCACGGTTTCGCCCCACTTTTCATCTGGTACTCCTATTACAGCAACTTCAGCGACTGACGGATGAGAGAAAAGAACATCTTCGACTTCAATCGATGAAATGTTTTCACCACCTGAAATAATCACATCTTTTTTTCGATCTGTGATTGTCACGTACTGATCTTTTCCGATTGTCGCTCCATCACCGGTGTGGAACCATCCGTCTGCCAGAGCCTCTTCTGTTGCTTCAGGTTGCTGCCAGTAGCTTTTTAGGATGTGGTTGCCCCTTACTAAAAGTTCACCATCTGGCGAAGTGGAGATATCTATTCCAAGCGCTGGACTCCCGGCGCTTGAAAGCAAAACAGCTCTTTCTTGTGGCGTTTTATTGTCCCATTCTGGACGAGTGCGATTCATTGTCACGAATGGAGCTGTTTCTGTAAGGCCGTAAATTTGAATGAATTCCCATCCGAGTTCAGTCTCGACTCTTTCTATTGTTTTGGTTGGAGGTGGCGCCCCAGCCACAACTATTCGCATCTTTCCGTTTCCAGGGATTTCTCCATCCCACTCAGTTGCAGCTTCAAGTATTGAAGCTATTACAGCTGGGGCTCCGCAGAGCAGAGTGACATTGTGTTCTTTTATGCGGTTCAGGATTTCCAATCCATCAACTTTTCTTAAAACAATGTGTTTCCCTCCCATGCCGGTAATTGCATAAGGCATACCCCAACCGTTGCAGTGGAACATGGGAAGTGTGTGAAGATAAACTTCGCGATGGGTAACTCCGGTCTGCCATCCAAAAATTGCGGCATTTAGCCACAAGTTTCTGTGAGTCATTTCGACGCCTTTAGGGCGGGCAGTGGTACCGCTTGTGTAGTTGATGGTTGCTGTGGCGTTTTCATCCGGGGTCCATTTTTTAGGAGTGTTGGTATTTGCAAATAGGTGGTCCGACTCTTCACCTAAGACAAATAAATGTTTCACATTGATATCTGCAAGGTCTTCCTTCAACTCAGGGTCAATTAGAAGAACTTCCGCTCCAGAGTGTTCAACTATGTAAGCAACTTCTTCTTTGTTAAGTCTGAAGTTTATTGGAACTCCGATTCTGCCGAATGCACTGGTCCCAAATAGAAAAATGAGCATTCTGGCAGAATTTTGTGAAACCATTGCTATCCGTGAACCTAGTTCAATCCCAAGTTCATCGAGTTCTGCGGCCAAACTACGAGCTGAGTTGCTGAGTTCTTTATATGTAAGCCCTTTTAAAGGTTGTGCCGGTTGATCAGGTTCATCAATCACGGCAATTTGATCTCCGTAAACGAGTTCAGCCCTGTTGAGATAATCGGTAAGGGTTAGTGGTATCTCCATGCGTGCCTCATTGTCTAAATGTTTGCTTGAAGAGAGAGACTAGTTCTAATTGGTGTTCATTTTCATCTCAGGTAATACGCTTATATAAGAAATAAAGTTTTTTGCATTCTTATTGGGAGATGGCGATGGAAAACAACAGGGATTTGCTAGAAGAATATCGATCAAGTATCGATAATGTTGACGCTGCGCTTATCCATCTGCTCGCCGAAAGGTTTCGAATCACTCATCAAGTTGGTGTCTATAAAGCTCAGAATGGTTTACCAGCTGAAGATAAAGAACGAGAAGCTGTGCAAGTAAAACGCATGAGAGAACTTGCTGAAGATGCAGGTATAGATCCTGTGTTTAGTGAAAAGTTTCTACGTTTCATTATTGAAGAAGTGATCAGGCATCATGTCGAGATTGAAACTGACACCTCTTCTGAGTAGAAGTAATATTTAGATTTTCAAAGTTCGAGTGCTAGTTGCCTCTAAGCGTCTTCTTTATGAAAGACCTCGTGCGCTGCCTCTCGTACTTCTTGGTCTTTTTCTTCGAGACTCTTATCAAGATCGAAGTCCTCATATTCTGAACCGGTGTCAACCCAATCCTCGAATTCGATTACACCTATTTCAGTGAAACGATCTCGCAACCATCCATCTCCTGCATCAAGTAGTCCAAGTTTTTTACAATTAGGAACTATTTTGGAGAAAAGAAGACGTTGGAAAACTTTCAATTCTTCAGGCATTTCGAGCTGATACTTGACCATCTCTTTGACATCGACTCCGAGCTTTTCCCACATTTCTTGACGCAAAAAACGATCTCGCATGCGAAGCGCTGCTTCAAATGTAAATTCTTGCCTTTCACGAATTTCCTTAGCGTCCATGTCCTTATAAACCTCTTGAAGGCTTAAAACGCCGAACGCGACATGTCTTGCTTCATCAGACATCACGTAGCGGAGCAATTTTTTAAGAAGAGGTTCTTCAGTCGTTTGATGCATGAAACCAAAGGCAGCTAGAGCCAAGCCTTCAACCATTATTTGCATTCCTAGATAAGTAATATCCCAACGGCTATCTTCGATAATGTCATCAAGTAGAGCTTTCAAATGGTGATTTACCGGATAGTTGATTCCGCCCATTTTCTGATCCAGATATTGCGCGAATACCTCAACGTGTCTTGCCTCATCGACTACCTGGGTCGAAGCGTAATATTTAGCGTCAATCCATGGGACGGTCTCAACTATTTTCGCTGTGCATAGAAGCGCTCCCTGTTCACCGTGCATGAACTGTGAAAGGCTCCAATTCAGAGACTCTACTGCGAGCTCTTTCCACTGTTCGTCAGAAAACTTATGAAGAGGAGATGCAGGGTTTTCTTTGAAATAATCGGCCTCCATTGGGTTTGCTGGAAGAAGCATCGTGTAAGGATCGACTTCGATGGACCAATCCAAATCAGTTTGACCATTCCATTGTGAAGTCTTTGCTTTTTCGTATAAACGATCAAGGGGAGCGCGTTCTCCTTTATCGTAACCCCACGTGAAAATAGCTTCGGCGTTGTCTTCGACAGCATGGATTAAGGAAGTTACATCCTCGTTCCACACGGAATACTCAGTTATTCTTTCCGGGTCATTCGCATACTCTTCTAAGCTCTGATTGGGATTAGTTTCTATTGTGGTCACGATTATCCTCCGTGAATTTTCGTTTCGTTATTAATAAATGCTTCAATTACTAAATTGATAACTGTGGTCCAGTCATCTCTGGAAGGGAGATCTAAGCCGATTGTTCTTGTCAGGGTCATTCCAAATCCAATTGCATGCGCTAATCGCATTAAAGCGAGCTGGTCAATGTCTTGTTCGGGAGCAGCTTCTTTGATTAGTTGGCCAAGTTTGTTTTCTTCACTTTGTAAGACATGACGGAGACGTTCTGCCAGTTCAGGGTCACGCTTTGCTGCAACCACAGCCTCTAAAAAAAGTCCTGTTCCATCTGAGAGGTCATCTAGAAGATGGTCTCCTAGATGGGAGAGTACGTCTACTGCTGAAGCATTCGAATGAAGTGTGTTCAATTGTGTCAGCAAGTGCCTATCCACAGCTTCGATTAAAAGCTCAGCTTTTCCGCTATATCGACTATAAATTGCACCTGTTGTCACACCTGCGCGCCGGGCAATTTCAGCTACACCCGCCTTTTCGTAACCATTTTCAGCAAAAACCTCTGCAGCTGCATGGAGAAGACGTTCTTTCAGCTCGTCTTGATCTGTATTTGTATATTCGGTTGCAAGAGCCACATTTCGATAATAACCGTTATTATCCAAATGTCAAGTCAAAGAAAACAAAATAGATTTTCGGAATTTTTATTTTTACGTAGTTGTTACCGTGCTGTTAAGCATTAGATATTCAAATGCGCTTAGAGCAGCAATAGAACCGGAACCTAAAGCAACCACTATTTGTTTATAGGGAACGGTGGTGCAGTCTCCAGCAGCAAAAATATTACTTACTGATGTGTTACCTTTTTGGTCTATCAATATCTCGCCCCTGTCATTAAGGTCGATTATTCCTTCTAGCCAAGATGTGTTGGGGAAAAGTCCAATTTGTACAAAAATACCGTCAAGTCGAACTTCCTTTTCCTCAGATGTGGATCGATCTGAGTAGATCAGTGAGGTAACTCCTTCACCGTCACCTTCGATTTTCGTACTTTGTGCATTCAAAATTACGTCAACGTTTGAAAGGGTGTTTAATTTTTGTTGAAGGATATCATCTGCTCGTAATTGAGTATCAAATTCCACAACAGTAACTTTTTTTACGATTCCGGCGAGATCTATAGCGGCTTCCACACCAGAGTTCCCTCCTCCAATAACAGCTACATCTTTATTAGCAAAAATAGGTCCATCGCAGTGCGGGCAGTATGCAACACCTCGATTTAGATATTCTTCTTCCCCGGGTATTCCAAGCTTCAACCACTCTGCACCAGTAGCTATTACAAGTGACTTAGCGGAAAGGGTGCTTCCACTTGCAAGTTCAATTTCTATCAAATTGCTTGAATCTATGTTGTAGTTAAGATTTGCTACTTTTTGATTTTCAATTAAATCAATTTCATGGTTGTCAATATTCTTTGCAAGTTCAGACGCTAGTTTCGGACCTTCTGTTTTAAGATCAGAAATAAGATTCTCAATTCCCAGTGTTTCTAAAAGCTGTCCGCCTAATTTTTCGGTAACTATTCCTGTGCGGATTCCTTTTCGAGCTGAATATATAGCAGCAGAAGCCCCAGCGGGTCCTCCACCAACTACTAGAACGTCGAAGGTTTCTCTTTTTTCAATCTGTTTGAAGTTCTCGTTATTTGATTCGGGATCCAGCTTTAGAAGAATTTCTTCTATTCCTACCCTTCCTTGTTCAAAAAACTCACCATTACAGAAGACGGTAGGAATAGATTTAACATTTTTTTGATCGACTTCTTCTTGAAACATGGCTCCGTCAATAGCAGTATGTTTTATCAGCGGATTGATTACAGACATTATGTTCAGAGCTTGAACCACATCGGGACAATTCATACAACTTAATGAATAGTAAGTTTCAAAAAAAAGCTCTTTGTCAATCTTTTTGACTTTTTCAATAACTTCGGGAGTAACTTTTGGCGGGTGAGCTCCTACATGAAGAAGAGCCAATACAAGAGAAGAGAATTCATGCCCTAATGGAACTCCAGCAAAGTCTATTTTCACATCGCTGCCAGGCCGTTCAATACGGAAAGAAGGTCGTCTTTCCACATCTCCCTCAAAAGAAAGAGATATAAGGTCATGCATTTCAGAAATTTCTTCGAGAAGTGAACTCATATTTGCCGAATCATCAGATTCGTTTAGAGACGCGACTATTTGAATTTTGGTTTTTAGATTTTTTAAGAGTTCTTTTAGCTGTGAACTAAGATCCTCAGCAAGCATTTCTTGCTTATATTTTCCCGGTTAAATCTATTGATGGCTCCAATGTTGCTTGGCCTTCTTCCCATGCAGCAGGGCAGACCTCATTAGGGTGTTCCCTTGTGTACTGTGCAGCTTTGACTTTACGCATAAGCTCTGAGACGTTTCTGCCAATTTCATCAGGGTGTATTTCGTAGGCAACAATTTTTCCATCAGGGTCGATAATGAAAGTTCCCCTATCGGCCAACCCATCCTCTTCGATGTAAACATCAAAGTTTCTGCAAATGGCTCCTGTTGGATCTGCAACCATTGGAAAGTCTATTTTTGCTATGGTTTCAGAACTCGTGTGCCATGCGTGATGCGTGTGGTGGGTGTCTGTCGAGACAGCAAATATCTCGACATCCATTGATTTAAATTCTTCGTAATTATCTGCTAGATCACCGAGTTCGGTGGGGCAGACGTATGTGAAGTCTGCTGGGTAAAAGAAAACAATAGACCATGAGCCCTTTAAATTTTCTTCTGATACATCAATATATTCTCCGTTAAGGAGTCCTTTTGCTGAGAACGAATCAACTTCTTTTCCAAGTAGAGACACGACAAACCTTTCTTATGCGATTAGATAATAGAAACTTATCCAAAAGTTTCATTGTGTCCAAACGGGCATAAGTAGTTCACGAAAGTATTTTTGTTTCCTTAACGCGGATAGGAAAAACTAACCTGAATGATCTTTAGAAATTTTTTCTTGAAATAGATTGCTGATTTCGCCATTTTCGGCATGTCTCCCGGTTTCGTGTTTTGAATAGATCAATTCATCATCGACAGTCACGTCAAATATGCCACTTCCACCCGGTATGAGTCGAACATCCTCTAGAACCTGTTGGTGGTTAGTTAGTAACTCTTGAACTGTGCTCACGGCATAGCTTGAGTAATCTCAAGGAAGGCAGTAAGTGATTTCAACTCGGTGTTTGCCCATAGGTTCACATTAGCCTCTACCCGGCGGCTGGTTGTCACCCCCCGCTATATTTATTGCACCCCTTTGAATTTCAATTTTCGCTGGAAGTTCACCTAGTTGTTCTCCGTCTCCACGTATTATTCCTGTTCCTATAATCTCAATTACAGAAGCTTTGAAAATAGAAACTTTGGGGTGATCCACATGATCACCAGTTCTAACTTTTAAGAAAGACCGCAACAAGTCAAACTTGCCCACATCTCCAATCACACAGACATCTAAGAGGCCGTCAGAGGTACTAGCGTCAGGGCATATTTTCATACCTCCACCGAAATATGCAGAATTTGCAACAACTACAGCAGCAGCAGTTACTTCAAAACTTTCACCGTCGAGCTTAAGCCTGTAAATGGCAGGTGACATTAAGGGGAGTTCCATAAGAGTCGCGACCGTATAGCTAGACGAACCTTTAGGAAAACGAAGCTCGTTAGCACGTAAATTTACTGCAGCAGGAAAACCACAAATGACGCTAGTCGTAACAAAATTTGAATCACATTTGATTAAATCAACTTTCACAGCAGGGGATAAGGCCTTCTGCGTCTGTTCCAATAAACCGCCAGAATTTAGACCTAAAGATCTAGCGAAATCATTTCCAGTGCCTACCGGGATCACCCCGAGGACGATATCTGTTTCTGCTAAAACGTTGACCGCTTGGTTTATCAAACCGTCTCCTCCAACAGCGATAAGCGTGTCGATACCAGAATCAACCGATTCCTTTATCACACCTTCAACTTGGCTTCTGTCCGTTGGTATCAAAGCGTCTGTTTCTACATCTAATTCTTTCAAAATGGACTGTATTTCATCAGCAACAGAAAGCGCTTTTCCCTTACCGGCTAAAGGATTAAAAAGAAGTGACACTTTTCTCATTCTCTAATGATGACTCATTGTTAGCCTGAAGTCATGGATGAATCAAGGAGAGTCATGAAACTAAATAAAATTGCAGGAACTCTACTAATCGCTTCGCTATTGATTTCATGTGGCGGTGGTTCCACAGAAAATGGCAGTTCTGCAAAAACCGAATCTCCTGCTGAAGAAGGAGTCGTTAGAGTAATAACATACGACAGTCAGAAATTTGATGAAGAGATGTATGAAGCATCAGAAGGTTTAGTCAAGATCGAATATGTGTTGGACGGATTCCAGTCACACACTTTGGTTATTGAAGGAATGGAAGACGATTTCAAACTTGAAGTAGGTAGCAACAAAACCGATATCGGCGAAATACAGTTAAAAGCCGGACGGTACATTCTCTACTGTGATGTTGCCGGTCACAGGACTAGCGGTATGGAAGCAAAACTTTTAGTTAGTTAAAAAGTTTTTAGGCGAGTATTTCGAAGAGTAGATAAAGAACCAAAGTTATGAGGAAACCCCACTTGATCGTGTCTTGATGCTTTTCTAAAACAACTGCGTTTATTTTGTTGTCATAGCCGCCTATTTTACCAAGAGCTGACAGTTCCATAGCGAGCCAAATAACAGCGAAGACAATCCATAAAACAGCCCTTGTGCCTCCTTCGGGGCTGTCAAAGTTGAGCCCAAAGTGGCTAGGCCACATCATGAAGAAAATAAGAGGTATTGAAAACAGAGTATTTACTCGGCTAGCACGACCTGCTCTTTTCGCAGCTGCAGGAGCCTCAGGGTCAGCTTCGCCACCTTCACTTACCGATACTGAGGAGCCGATAGCTATTTTTTGCGCAGGCCAAATAACCATCCAAACGTTGGCGGCCATTGTCGTTCCGAGAATCGCACCAAAAGCTATTCCGATGCCAGGCACAGAACGCCAGTAATCCATATCATGGATCAGTTCTTGGTGCACCAATATCCAGATTCCTGATACCCATGTAAGCATTGCTGCCCAACGGAACCACCAAAGTGTGCGCCACGTAATCTTCCGCATTGCTTCTCCGCGAGCAGCGTCACTCATTTCCCCAAATGCTGCACCTTGTATAAAGTTAAAGAAATATAAGAGTCCTATCCAAGTAATTCCGCCTAGATAGTGTGCGTAGCGTCCTAGTGCTTGACCTCCGCCTGAAATTCCCATCCAGTCATTAAAAAGTTCCACAGCAGCCTCTCCTTGTCTGGGCTTGAGCGACAAGAAAATAATGACACGTATAGTGTCCTAAGACAACAACCGGACATATAAATTTCGAATTTTTATTAGAGAAAGTTTGGCGTAAGATCGAAACTATGAAAATTGAAGAAATTGATCTAGCCCGTGCAGAATTCTGGTCCAAATCATTGGAATACAGAGAAGAAGCTTTTGACCTGTTGCGTTTAGAGGACCCTTACCGTTATTTCGATCTGCCAGAAGAAATATTTGGAGTAATTCCTGAACAAAAAGGATTCCACTCTCTCGTCAGGCATTCAGACGTAGCGGAAGCAAGTAGAAGACCAGAAGATTTCTGTAGTGGTCAGGGAGCTACAAGCACGGTTGACTTCCCAGAAGAAATGCTTGATTTTTTCGGATCAATGATAAACATGGACGACCCGAGACACAAGAGACTAAGAAGTATCGTTTCAAGTGGTTTCACACCACGTCGGCTTTCATCTGTCGAGGAGTCTGTTGAGCGAATAGCGCAAGAAATCATAATGAATGCACTCGAGAAAGGTGAATGCGATTTTGTAGTTGAGGTAGCAGCCCAACTTCCTCTTCTAGTTATCTGTGAGATGATGGGCGTTCCGGAAGACCGAGTCGATTTCGTTTTTGAAAAATCAAACATGATTCTCGGAGCGGGCGATATTGAATACACCCCAGAGGGAACCGATATTATCGCAGCAATTATGGGTGCGGCATTTGAACTAGCGGCACTTATGAAAGAAATGCTAGAAGAACGAACTAAAACACCTACTGATGATTTAACTTCAGCCCTTCTCTACGCAGAAGTAGAAGGAGAGAAGCTTACCGAAGAAGAAATAGCATCATTTTTCATTCTCCTGCTAGTAGCAGGAAACGAAACAACCAGAAACGCACTTTCTTGGGGATTGCATTTACTGACCGAAAACCCTGAACAAAAAGACATCCTCTGGAACGATTTCGAGAACTTAGCTCCAAAAGCTGTAGAAGAGATTGTTCGCTGGGCAAGCCCAGTGATCTTCATGCGAAGGACAGCAACAAGAGACGGAGTACGTATAGGTGATCAAGAGTTCGAAGAAGGCGACAAACTGAGCCTCTACTATTGGGCGGCCAATCGCGATCCGTCAGTTTTTGAAAACCCCCACGAGTTCAATATTTTGCGCGAAACTAATGACCATTTTGGTTATGGCGCTCCAGGGCCGCATTTTTGTCTAGGAGCACATCTTGCTCGACGTGAAATAACTGTCATGCTCAGAGAAATCCGTAAAAGTATTCCGGGTGTGATCGCCACGGAACAACCCGACAGGTTGATGAGCGGATTTATAAACGGGATCAAACACCTTCAGTGCACATGGTAAAATTAATCTACTATTACATCTGAAAACTGATCTCGAAGAGTTTTCTTAGAGAATTTTCCAACTGAAGTTTTTGGGACTTCTTCAATGAACTCGACACGTTCAGGAATCCACCATTTAACAACACGGTCATCCAGCCAGGCGATGATATCTTCTGCAGAAATTTGAGAATCTTCAGAACGAACAACACAGGCCATGGGACGTTCACCCCATTTTGTTGAGGCAACCCCAATCACGGCTGCTTCAATAACATCTGGATGAGCCATAATTTCATTTTCCAATTCAACTGAACTCACCCATTCGCCACCTGATTTGATCAGATCTTTGGTTCTGTCAACAAGACTGATATAGCCGTTTGAGTCAACAGTTGCTACATCACCAGTTTTGAGCCAACCATCCTCGGTAAAGGAATCATTAGCTCTTTCATCGTTGTAGTAGGTTTTAGCGACCCATGGTCCACTGACTTGAAGTTCTCCACGGGACTCATTATCCCACGGAAGCTCTTCTCCAGTTTCCGGTTCAACAACACGAAAATCAACTCCGGGTACTGCAAGCCCAACAGTGGTTCGGAGATCAGCTTTGGCGTCTTCATCAAGATGAGAAAGACTTGATTTGATATTGCATACAGCAGCAATTGGACTAGTTTCGGTCATGCCCCAAGCTTGCAGGATAGGAAGACCCGTCTGTTCTCGGTAACCCTCTGAGAGGGACTTAGGCACAGCTGAGCCACCACACGGTATTGAACGCAGAGCAGATGTATCGCGGCCTTTAAGCTCTGGTAAGACACCCATCCAAATGGTAGGAACACCGGCTGCCACTGTAACTTTCTCCTCTTCTATGAGAGTTGCCAAGGCAGTGGGGGAAAGATCTGCGCCAGGCATCACCAGAGTTGCGCCAGTTGCGACACCAGCATGGGCAATACCCCAAGAATTAGCGTGAAACATCGGAACGACTGGCATTAGTACATCTGTTTCGTTTATTCCGACGCTGTCAGCCATCATGACACCAAATGTATGCAGAACCATTGAACGATGTGAATAAACAACACCCTTTGGATTGCCGGTAGTTCCTGACGTGTACATCATTGATCCGGCACGGTTTTCTTCAACTGTTTTCCATTCCACAGGTTCAGCAGCTTGTAGTAATTCTTCATAGTCATGAACGTTCGCATTGATTTCAGAAGGATCAGGTGCGGGTGCACCATCATCCATTAGAACGACATGTTTTACGGTCTCGAATTGATTCATTAAAGGCCAAATTAAACCTGCGACTGACTGATCTATAAAAATAACTTCGTCCTCTGCGTGATTAACTATGTAAGTAAGTTGATCAGGGAATAAACGAAGGTTCAATGTGTGAACTACGCGTCCGGTGCATGAGGGAGCGAAATATAGTTCCAGATGTCTCGAGTTGTTCCAAGCAAAAGTTGCTATACGACCGTCGTCAGTTATTCCTAGATCCTCGAACACTCCACCAAGGCACCGTGTTCGTCTGGCCCAGTCTCCATAGTTCAATCTTTCTCTGCCGGAAGGAGTAGCAGTAACAACTTCTTTTTCTGGAAAGAGTTTTTCCGCTCGGGCGAATATGTGATTAAGAGAAAGTGGAACATCCATCATCAAACCATCCATTTGATTGACCCTCCTTAAAAGTTTTTGATGTGTTTCCCTTGTGAAGGTATCAGCCTGAATAGCAATGAGTTCAGTCGAGTGTTGCTAAAACACCGAGTGCTATCAGGACAAAGTTTCTTAGTAAATCCCAAGAAGAAATCTTTTTAGCAGACCAAGATCCGAAACAAGCACAGTCTTGAGGATTACCAGAAAGTATTTGAGCAGCTATGAGAGTAGTGAACGCTACCAGCAGGGCCACAGCGCAAGGTCCGCCAGAACGAGGATCGATTGCTAAAAGGACAGAGCATAGAAGTTCTACAGATGGAAGCAGGGAGGCTAAAAGCTTGGGGGAAGGAAGTCCTAAAGATGCAATGGATTTTTCAGTCCCAGTTGGGTCACGAAATTTACTAACTGCTGCAATAACAAAAACGATTGCCAGTAAAAAGCCAGCCCATGCGCCCAATTAGTAGCCCAACTCCACGTCAACAGGCGCTAAAAGTTCTTCATCATTAATAAAACGGCGCACATTTTCTTCAATAAAAGGATCAAGAAGTTTTAAACCCATTTCCGGAGTATTGCCAATATGAGGTGTAATAAGGCAGCGCGGATTAGACCAGAGCGAATTACCTGCAGGTAGAGGTTCAGGGTCGGTAACGTCTAAAGCCGCCCCGGCGATTTTCCCTTCTTTAAGCGCTTCAATTAAATCGTCAGTCACTATGTGCGCACCTCTAGCGACATTGACTATGTGGGAATGAGACGGCATTAAATCTAAAGCTTTTTTGTCGATAATGCCTTTAGTTTCTTCTGTTAAAGCTAAAGCCAGAATCAATAAGTCAGTTGTTTCTAAAACCTCATCAAGTCGTTCAGGCGTGTATGTGAAAGTTGCACCCGGTACATTCTCAGCTTTTTTCCTAATGACCGTAGTGACACAATTAAATGGAGCAAGAAGAGGCAATAGTTCAACGGTTATGCCACCTCCTCCAAGAATGGTCACATTTGAACCTTGCAGGTAACGACCAACCGGCCCGGACCATTCGGTCGTTCTTGCGTACTCATGTAAATTTTTCGATAGAGATAATGCGAGTGCGAGGACCGTCTCAGCTACAGCAGGAGCATAAACACCTTTGCCGCATGTCCAGATCCACTTGGGGTCTAGATTGTCGGCAAAAGGTTCGATACCAGCGTAAGGAAGTTGTATCCATTGAAGCGAGGCTGCTTTTTCTATTATTTCAGGAAAGAGTTCTGGTCTCGCAGGGTCTGCCCAAACTAAACCTTCGGCATCTTCCACACCAGTTAGTGTTGCACCAGAACGTTTCACCGCATCGCACATCATTTTGTACATCTCCGGTCTTGTATCCGGCGCTACTGCGACGTTTTTTGTCATCTGATCAGAGTGTCCAAAACTTTTTCAAATACTAGGTCGGCCATCTCATGCATTTCTTCGTCTGTTCTGTCTTGAACAGGATGAGGAACAAATACTCGCGCGACATCTAATCCAAGAGCGTCAGCTTGTTTCTGAGCTGCATCTTCGAAAGGGGTAGAAGCAATCATGACTGCTGGTATTCCTCTTCTTTCAATATCATCTATGTCATGCACACTGCATGTCGTACAAGAACCTCAATCAGCTAAAGCTTCAATCACGGCGTCACATTTGCTAGCGATCTCATGACGTAGGTCAATAGGTGCAGGTTTAGTAAAAGTAGGTTTCTTAAACCTAAGTATTTTTATCCCAGAATCAGAAAGCTTTTCCTCAAGGCGATTTAAAAAAATGTCTCCACGCCCTTTGGAAATATCTAATAATCCGACTGTCAGACCATCCATAGTTTCGGGTCTTTCTGACAGACTTCTTTCCGAAGGGGTGCTCTCAGAAGTTGGATCTAGAAGAACTTTTTCATTCGTCACAGTAAAATCTCCTTACTAGTAGGTTCACTTCCGGGGGGGCCATTAAGCCACCCTCCAATTATTGCCGAAAATAGTCCTGCAGTCCCTCCAGCTTGGACAAGTAATAGACCATCGGGTCTAAATTTAGGAAGTCGTATTCCTTTCATAGATGTCGGAAGTCCTTCTTCGATGCCATTTGATCCTTCAATTATATTGTCTGTATCGATCATCATCATCTCAGTAATTTCTTCTAAAAAGCGTTCCTTAGTCCATCCTGCTTCGTGGAATCGAGCAGCGTGCTCGGGTGACAAGACAAGCATTGCATCCATGCCTACAACGACTCTAGATGAGACAGTTGAAATTAAATGTTCGGCGAGTGTACGAATGAGGGAGTCAGGTTTTCTGCTTTTCTGGTCCATTACCAGTCTCGGCCCTTCACCAGTGAAAGCAGTTATTACATTTTGTGCTGAGTTATAACCGCGGCTTTCAGCAAGTGACGGCCACGGTGAAGAGAATTCATTTTCGGAAAAACAGAAACCTTGTTTACCCATATGACCTAAAGTTGAGCGATCCACACCCCCTGGTCCACCTCCACCAACATTGTGAACCACTAATTGGACTGCTCTACCAATAGTGCTGTTTGCTCGATTTCCATGTCCTAAAACATTTATTCCAGAATTCATACCTATATCAAGGGTTATAGGGCCATTAACGACAAAAATCGGACCGACTGACATAGTTGTCGCTAAAACTCCGTGCATATTGAATTCCTCAGTGCAGATAGTTTCGAGAGCAGCTATAACCACTGGTAAGAATTCGGGTCTGCAGCCAGCCATGACAGCATTTATTGCAATCTTTTCGACAGTGCATTCGATCAAATTAGGAGGAACCGAAACAACTATCTCATCCGCTGGCCTAGTCGTCCCCTCAAGCATCTTTCTAACTCTTTCAGTAGTTGGTGGAACTACAGGCAGACCGTCAGTCCATGATCGTTCAAACATGGCTTCGTAAGGATCTTCTTGAGCAGCGATTTCTATTTGCCTTGAACTGAATTCTGAATCTTCAAATTTGGATTTGAGTTGGTCGATCCGCCCGGGGTCAACAGTGAGAGAACCTCAACCGGGCTTGAATTCGGGCAGGTTGTCCCCAAGAGTCGGATCTCCAGTAATTTTACGCCATTCTTCTCGCGACCATCCGACAGTTCTCGCTATCTCTTTACCTTTTTTGAAATGTAAAAGAGTGGGAACAGAGTCAAGATTCAGGTTCCAACTTACTTCTAAATCTCTATCGTCTATCACCCATTCGGCTTCGGATGGGAAATCCATTTCATCTTGTAGCACCACAGTCAATTTTCCTGTTTTCCCTAAGTCGTCAAGCGTTGGTATTAGAAGTTGACAGGTTGGACAGTCATTTTTTATTACTGCAAGAATCAGGTCTTCACTTTTTTCATCAAGCAAGTAGGTTCCCATAAGTGGATTATCGCACAATTATCTTTCTATAGACTCTCTGGGTCGGGGTCTTTGCCTGTCTCGGCTAACCTTTTTTAACTACAAAAATTTTAGGAAGAAAGCTGACAGAAATGATTGATGGCAATGAGTACAGAAAAGTACTTGGCAGATACCCAACCGGGGTAACTCTGGTTACCTCTCCTTCTTCCGAGGGGCCTCTAGGCATGGTTATTGGATCTTTTGTTTCAGTCTCCATGGATCCACCCCTAGTTGGTTTTTTACCAGGTAAAGAATCAAACACATGGCAAAAAATGAAAGATGAAAATAAATTTTGTGTGAATGTACTTTCTGACCAGCAGGAAAATGTTGCAAACGAATTCTTTCGTAAAGAGAACGATCCGTGGGAGGTAGTCCCTTGGCATGAATCTCCAGAAGGATTACCAGCTATAGACGGTAGCTTGGCGAGTATCGATTGCTCAGTCTTTAATATTGTAGAGGCGGGCGATCATTGGTTCGTTCTAGGGGAAGTATTGGGTGCAGAAATTATGGAAACAGGGTCACCGCTATTATTTTTAGGCGGCGCTTACGGACAGTATCGGGAAAGTTAAATGCCTATTTATGCTCTAGGAGAATTTGAACCTCAAATTGATTCAGGTGCTTATGTGCATCCTGAGGCAGTGATAATTGGAAATGTAACAATTGGATCTGATTCAAGCGTTTGGCCTCACGCAGTGATACGCGGCGATGATGGCAAGATCGTAATCGGTGCCCGAAGTTCGATTCAAGACAATGCAGTCATACATTGCATTCCTCAAGTTGTAACCACAGTTGGAAATGACGTCACGTTAGGTCATCTCTGCCATCTAGAAGGATGCATAATTGAAGATGAAGCGTTGGTGGGAGTTGGAGCTGTGGTGTTACACAATGCAGTTGTCGGTAGAGGTTCGATTGTTGGGGCCAACGCTGTCGTCAGAAACGGGCAGGAAATTCCACCCTTATCAATGGCTCTGGGGGTGCCCGCGCAAGTTAGAGAAGGAGTAGTAGAAGAAGGTGCGAATATGTTAAATGCCCTTTCCTACACTGCCAGAGGCCCTAACTACACGAAAAACCTTCGAAGAATAGACTAGGGCTATGGATGAAGTCACTTTAGATCCAGGAAAAATCGGAATATGGACACATCAGTTGGATGGGGTTCCTTCCGAGAGGGCTCGTGAAGCAGCGAATGAAATTGAGGAAATGGGTTTTGGAGCTATTTGGATTCCGGAGACAGCCGGAAGGGACCCATTCGTGCACTCCGGTCTTTTGCTTTCTGCTACTCAAAAAATAGTTTTGGCTACAGGAATCGCCAGCATTTACTCTCGGGACGCTTTAGCGATGGCGAGTGCCACTCGTACGCTTTCAGAGGCCTTTGCTGACAGATTTTTACTAGGAGTCGGAGTAAGTCATGGGCCTTTTGTCGAAGTCATTAGAGGTCATACTTGGGAAAAACCCTTAGAGAATTTAAGTAATTACATCGAGAATTTGAAAAAAGCACCTTTCTGGGCTTATCGGCCTGAAAAAGAAGCGCCTATTTGTATTGGTGCTTTGGGACCAAAAGCGTTAAAACTTGCAGCAGATTCAACATGGGGTGCGCATCCTTATAATGTGACCGCAGATCATACTTTAATGGCGCGTGAAATCATGGGGGAAGGAGCTTTTCTAGCTCCGATGGTTGCAGTTATTTTAGAAACCGACCCTTCAAAAGCCAGAGAGCTAGCACGAAAAGATCTAACCATCTATCTTGATCTGCCAAATTATAGGAACAACTTGTTACGAATAGGTTTCACCGAAGAGGATGTCAGTGGAGGCGGTAGTAATCGATTGTTAGATGCCATAAGACCGTGGGGTGACATACAAACAATTTCAAGCAAAATTACTGAACATTTTGATGCCGGAGCGAATCATGTTTGTGTTCAACTGGTTGTCGATCAAACAGAACAGGATAAATTCCAGAATGGGTTACCGATGCAACAGTGGCAATCACTAGCGGAAAGCCTTTTGTAGATGACTAATGTGCACCATTTCCAATCTGAGGGTTTGGAATTAGTTGCCCACTTAGAGATCCCCGAGAACACCGAAGAACTCCTGCCAAGCGTTCTACTAGTTCATGGTTTTCCAGAAGGTCCTGGAGGTGGTGCAAATTCAGCGAGCACCTTACCGGAACTAGCAAATAGGATTTCCTCTGAAGTGGGATTCGTAACGATGGCTCCGTTACTTCGAGGTACCGGAGAATCCGGAGGGTGTTTCAGTCTTGCGGGATGGTTAACGGATGTTCGCCAAGCTATTTTAGAACTTGATAAGCACCCTAGAGTGGAACAAATATGGTTAGTTGGTTTCGGCAGTGGCGGGGCTATCTCTATTTGTGCAGCAGCTCTAGAGGCGAAAGTAAAAGGTGTAGGAGCGCTTGCAGCACCGGCGGATTGGTCCGCATGGGCAGCTTCTCCAAAACGTCTTCTCATACATGCACGTAGAGCAGGCGTGATTCCTGACCCTGATTTTCCAGAAGATTTTGACTCTTGGTCAAAAGAGTTAAAACAAATTTCTGCAGAGGCTTCTATTTCTGAACTCAGCGAGAAGAACGTCCTCATAGTCCACGGAACCGAGGATGATGTCGTCTCTTCCTTAGAGGCGAGAGCGCTTTCAGATGCTCATGGAAATACAGACATGAGGTTAATAGAAGGAGCGGGACATCATTTGAGACATGATCCTAGAGCTATAGCAGTTCTTCTTGGATGGCTTGACAGGCAGAGACGGTCAAGTAAGTAGGACTTATTTCACTTATCTTTCTTAGCATTACTCCTAGATAATTGTTACTATTTATATAGGAGAAATTCTTCCTATCCCCAGCAGGAGTAAAAAATTGACTTCAAGTGAAATAGGTGTAGATCTAAGCAACTACCAACTCGGATGGAGTGACGAAGAAGACTACATCTTTAAACCTAAAAAAGGCCTTAATTCTGAGATCATAAAAGAAATGTCTGGGATGAAAAATGAGCCCAAATGGATGAATGATTTTAGACTTAAGTCACACGAAAGATTTTTGAAAAGACCCATGCCGGCATGGGGCGGTGACTTGGGTGGTATTGACTTTGACGATATTTACTACTACATAAAGCCGACTGAGAAACTTTCAGACGACTGGGAAGACGTACCTGAATCCATAAAAGATACTTATGAAAAACTAGGGATACCTGAAGCAGAAAGAAAGTATCTGGCTGGCGTTACTGCACAGTATGAATCAGAGGTTGTTTATCATAAAAATCGTGAAGATTTAGAGGAGCAAGGCGTAATTTTTTCAGATATGGATACGGCTCTTCGTGAGAACCCAGAGATCGTTAAACAATATTTCGGCAAAGTAATTCCACCAAACGATAATAAGTTCTCTGCTCTCAATTCGGCAGTCTGGAGTGGTGGATCTTTTATTTATGTTCCACCAGGTGTGAAAGTTGAAATGCCTCTTCAAGCATATTTTAGAATCAATGCAGAAAATATGGGACAGTTTGAAAGAACTTTAATAATTGCAGATGAAGGTTCTGAGGTTCATTACATAGAGGGTTGCTCAGCCCCTGTTTACACTACGGACTCTTTACATTCTGCTGTTGTTGAAATAGTCGTTAAACCATCAGCGAGAGTCACCTATACGACAATCCAAAACTGGTCAAATAATGTTTACAACCTTGTGACTAAAAGAGCTGTAGTCGAAGAAGAAGGCCGGATGGAGTGGATAGATGGGAATATAGGTTCTCAGTTAACGATGAAATATCCAGCAGTTGTAATGACAGGTCCAAAAGCATCAGGTGAAGTTTTATCAGTAGCTTATGCAGGGTCGGGACAGCATCAAGATGCTGGAGCTAAAATGACTCACGCAGCCCCTGAAACATCTTCGAAAATTATTTCTAAATCAATCTCCAAAGATGGTGGAAGAACCAGTTATAGAGGTTTAGTAAGAGTTGAAGATGACGCTTATGGTTGCAAAAGCCACGTTCAGTGTGACGCTCTAATTCTTGATGATGAAAGTATCTCTGACACGTACCCATACATGGAGGTTGGAACGTCAGATGCAGTTATCGGTCATGAAGCAACTGTTTCAAAAGTAGCCGACGAACAACTCTTTTATTTGATGAGTAGAGGCCTGTCAGAAGATCAGGCTACCTCACTGGTCGTAAATGGATTTATTGAACCAGTGACTAAGACTCTTCCGATGGAATATGCAGTTGAGTGGAGCCGTTTAATTGAGTTACAGATGGAAGGATCTGTAGGTTAAATAAATTACTCATACCACTTCTAATGGCATAATATTTATATGCCAATGCGAGAAGACTGTAAGCAGTTTGAAAGTAGAAGCTATTCCAACGGCGAAACAGTCAGAAAATGCAATTTAGATAAAGCTCCGGAAGCGCCCTGGAGGTGCCCTGACGAGTGCTCTTCATTTGAGAAAAGAAGAGTTGACGTAAATTGGAGCTATGGAAGTCTAATAACCCCAGAAACACCTGAAGAACCCGCGAGTTTAGGTGAGGATGAAAGCATCTCAGCATTGCTAGATGCGGCAGAAGATGTGATAAATGAGGCAGGGCCCAGAGTTCTAGCTGAGTTCGAAAAGCAACAGTCAAAAAGAGGACGCTCTGTGTTAAAGAAAATTTCACGCAAAACAAATAAGAAACGTAGAAAGAAATAAATTTCTATTGGGCTTTAATATTGAAAACCCAGTGATGCTGAAAGTTTTCTTTCGGATAGCCTGAATCTCTCAAATGCAGGACACAAAAGTTAGATTCGACCTTCCAGGGAATGAGCTCATGCCCGAACTTTTAGGGCATGGTGACGAGCTTTTACAGATAATTGAGACTTCTTTCCCAGAGACAAAGATTCACGTGCGCGGTAACCAGATTACTATTGACGGTGAAAGTGCTGTCTTGGTAGAGCAGATATTTCGTGAAATGACAAGAATGCTAGAAAGAGGATTGGCCCTTGATACGAGCATTCTCAAAAAGACCATTGAAATGGTAAAAGAAGACGAGAATCCATCTGAAATATTAACGACAGAACTACTTATAACTGCGCGAGGGAAACCAGTTAGAGCCAAATCTTCGGGACAAAAGAACTATTTAGATACTGCAAGTAAGAACATCATCACATTTGCGGTAGGTCCAGCGGGTACAGGGAAAAGTTGGTTAGCTGTTGCTTTAGCAGTAAGTGCTATGCAAAGAGGTGAAGTTGACCGTATTATTCTCACTCGGCCTTTAGTCGAAGCAGGGGAGAGAGTGGGGTTCCTTCCAGGTGACTTGATGGCGAAAGTCGATCCTTATTTCCGACCCCTTTACGATGCACTTTTTGACATGCTCGACCCTGAGAAAGCAGAAAGGCTACTTGAAAGGGGGCAAATAGAAGTCGCGCCACTTGCTTTCATGAGAGGGAGAACCCTCAACAACAGCTTTATAATTCTTGACGAGGCTCAAAATACAACACCAGAACAAATGAAAATGTTCTTAACAAGAATCGGCTTTGGATCAAGAGTGATAGTTACAGGTGATGCAAGCCAAGTGGATGTTCCTGGAGGGCGAAGTGGAATTGAAGGTCTGGAAAATATATTTTCCGGAATAGACGGTTTAGGCTTTGTAAAACTTGGAGCCCGAGACGTTGTGAGACATAAAATAGTCCAAGATATAGTTCAAGCCTACGAAAATGCCGGAAGGCAATTCAAAAAAAATAGTGGTAATAAGTAACTTGCTGGAAAAAACACTAGATGCCGATGATGCGACTTATATAGATGTAATAGACAAGCGATCAGGGAAAAATAGTGAAATAAGTCTTAGGTCATTAGAGGAATTCGCTAAGAAAATTGTCGAAGAAACTGCTCCTAAAAAACGTCCACTTGAAATGAATGTGATTCTTTTAGACCCAGAAGAAATCTCTGCCCTTAACGAAAGATATTTATCCAAGTCAGGGCCAACCGACGTACTGGCTTTTCCTATAGATGACCCCGATGGTGAAACAGATGACTCCATTTATCTCATGGGAGACGTTTGCATATGTCCTGAAGTGGCGGCACGTCAAGCAAAAGAGAAAGGTTTAAATTTCGAAGATGAAATTGCTCTTCTTCTCACACACGGGATACTCCACTTATTGGGATATGACCATTATGAAGAATCTGCGGAAGTTGAAATGAAAAAAATGGAAAGAATCCTCACTCAGCGTTATGTAAAACACTTAAGAGATAATGATGTTTGAGAAGCTAACTAGAAAGTTTTTCAAAGTAAAGGAAAACAGAATTGTCTCTGAAAATGAACTTTTAGAAACCGCAAAAAAAGCTCTTGAGTCGAAATCAATCGAAAACGATGAACATGAATTAATCGAATCAGTATTGGCTTTCGGCGACACTCTGGTACGAGAAGTAATGACTCCGCGGCCTGACATTGTTAGTGTTCCCGACAGTTTCACTGTTTCTGCTGCCATGGAAGTAGCTGTTTTGAACGGTTTTTCAAGGGTTCCTGTCAGCAGTGAAAATTTAGATGAAATAGTGGGAGTGGTTTTCGCAAAAGACATGATGGAGGCTCAACTGGATGGCGATGGTGAAATCTTGGTGAAAACTTTGGCGCGTTTGCCGCAGTTCATACCAGAAACAAAAAAAGCTGGACTGCTATTGCGCGAAATGCAATCAAATCACTATCACCTAGCGATTGTTGTCGATGAATACGGAGGAACGGCTGGACTGGTCACCTTAGAGGACCTATTGGAAGAGGTAGTCGGAGAGATAGTGGATGAATTCGACAGTGAAGAGGCTCTGGCAGAGCCCCTAATTGGAGGAGGATTGCGTGTACACGGAAGAATGCCAGTTGACGAGTTGAATGAACTATTGGGAGGGGTTCTGCCGGAAGGCGATTGGGACACTTTGGGGGGTCTGATCTTTGATGCACTGGGGCATGCCCCAGAGGCGGGAGAAAATGTAGACATAGCGGAACACCATTTTGTAGTTGAAAAAGTAGTTGGGAGGAGGATCACTCAGGTTAGAGTCACGGCGCCTGGCCAGTAAATATGAAAAAAACTACAGACAACCACGCGTATACAGCAGTTCCAGACGGGCACATTTCAGGCTTTGTGAGTTTAGTGGGCAGACCCAATGTTGGGAAATCAACTTTATTGAATGCTTTTTTCGAAAAGAAAATAACGATTGTCTCTGATAAACCTCAAACTACTCGCACGGAGATAAGGGGTGTTCTCACAACTCCTGAATCTCAAATCGTCTTTTGCGACACTCCCGGTATTCATAAACCAAGAACTCTCCTTGGTACGAGATTGAACGACACGGCACGTTTTACGTTAAAAGAGATAGATTTAGTCCTTTTTTTGATTGAGGCAGATTCGGTAATCGGCAAAGGAGACAAATTTATTGCCAAATCGTTGCCTCCAGAAAAAACAGTTTTAGTTCTTAACAAAATAGACAAAGTTAAAAGTGACAGAATACTAACGCAATTGAATAAAGCTTCAGAATTTTCTTTCACAGAGTATTTTCCAATTTCTGCCTCCACGGGAGAAGGAGTCTCAAAACTATTGGAACATGTAAAGACGGAGCTACCTACCGGACCACGTTATTTTCCTGAAGGAATGGAAACGGACTTCTCTGAGGCTTTTTGGGTTGCGGAGCTAGTCAGGGAGCAACTTCTCTCAGAAGTCCGTGAAGAATTACCACATTCGATAGCAACACGAGTAACGGACTGGAATTGGCCACATATTCGATGCGAGATTCTGGTTGAGCGAAATTCACAAAAAGGAATAGTTATCGGACATAAGGGAGAAGTATTAAAAAAAGTTGGAACTGAAGTAAGGAAACAATTAGAAGATGGCGCTTTTATTGAATTAGTAGTAAAAGTTGAAAAAGACTGGCAAAAGCGTCCTCGTTCACTTGATCGATTCGGATATTGAAATGAAACCCATCTTACGATTTCCCGAGCCACTACTAGACAGATAGCTTCAAAGTTGTGATACCTAAATATCTAGATCTCAAATTTATACCCAAGCACATAGCTTGTGTGATGGATGGCAATGGCCGCTGGGCAGAAAAGAGAGGGTTGAAAAGAACTGACGGTCACACAGCAGGAGAAAAAGCGCTTTTTGATGTAGTGGAAGGGGCTATAGAAATTGGAGTCGAGTGGTTTACCGTATTTGCATTCTCAACCGAGAATTGGAAAAGACCCCCAAAAGAAGTTCAGTTTTTACTTAATTTCAACGAGCAGATAATTATCCAACGGCAAGAAGAGTTAAATGAGAGAAATGTAAGAATTTGTTTTCTTGGTCGTCGTGACGGAAAAGTTCCAAAACGAATTATCAAAAGAATGGAAGAGGCCGAGGAGTTGACCAAAAGCAATACGGGTTTGACTTTTACCGTTGCTTTCAATTACGGGGGAAGAGCAGAAATTGTTGATGCCGTTCAAAAAGTAATTGATTTGGGAGTTAAAAAAGTTACAGAGAAAACCATAGAGAGAAACCTTTACAACCCAGAAATGCCCGACCCGGACTTAGTTATTAGAACTTCCGGAGAGTCGAGAGTTTCCAATTTCCTTCTTTGGGAGTTGGCTTATAGTGAACTTGTTTTTAGCGATACTTTGTGGCCGGACTTTTCCCGTAAGGATCTTTTTGATGCAATCAAAGAATTTCAAGACAGGGATCGACGTTTTGGTGGTCTTGGTGAAAGTTAAGAATGTCTCTTTATCGTGACCAAGGGATAGTTCTCCGCACTTGGAAACTAGGCGAATCAGATCGAATAATCGTAATAATCACAGAGGAGAATGGAAAAGTTAGGGCCGTTGCCAAGGGTGTAAGAAAAACACGAAGTAAATTTGGCGGAAGATTAGAGCCCACAAGTCATGTTGCACTGCAGTTATTCAGAGGTAAAGGAGAGTTGGGAATAGTTACGCAAGCAGAGACTATAGATCGGTTCCAAAATATTAGATCTAACCCCGAACTGTTTAGCGATGCTTCAGCGATGCTTGAGGTAGTAGATCATGTGTCTCCCGATCAATCACCAGATCCGAGTCGTTACAAGATGCTCCTTGGAGCACTGCAGACACTAGATGAGAAAAGTTCCCCGTTGTTAGTCCCATCATTTTTTTTAAAATTACTCGACCATGAAGGGTTAGCGCCTGAATTGGGCTTCTGTATCAAATGCCTAGATACAGATAATCTTGTCTCGATATCTATCAGTGAAGGTGGAGTTTTTTGCAATAAATGCCAGCGAGGAAGAACTATTTCAGACACTTCTATAGCTGTAATGCGAGCGATTCTAGGTGGTGGATTAAAACAGGCACTTGAGGTGAAGGATATGCAAACTGTTTCAGAAATAGATCGAATTGCCTCCGAAGCTGTTGAGTTTCATCTAGAAAGAAAAATAAGATCACGAAGAGTTATGGATACTTAGTAAATATTTCAAGATGAGCCTCTGTTGCCTAGTACGCTTCGATCATGAGCGTTAACAAAGAGGAACTTTTCGATAAGGTCGTAAACCTTTCAAAACGAAGAGGTTTTGTATTCCAGTCTGCCGAAATTTATGGTGGCTTTAGATCCACTTATGACTACGGCCCTGTAGGGGTCCTGTTGCTTCGAAATGTTAAAGAACAATGGTGGCGATCAATGGTTCAGTTTCGTCAAGATGTAGTTGGTTTAGACGCAGCAATTCTTTCTCCACCGTCTATATGGGAGGCATCAGGTCACCTAACAAATTTCACCGATCCGTTAGTAGATTGCCGTGAGTGTGGGTCGCGCTTTCGTCAAGACAAACTAGAAGATCCAAACAGTTGTCCAAATTGTGGCGCAAAGTCTTCTTTCACAGAAGCAAGGCAATTTAACCTTATGTTCAAGACGAATGCAGGCCCTGTAATGGATTCCGCTGCAGAGGTATATTTACGACCCGAGACTGCTCAAGGAATGTTCACTAATTTCATGAACGTTTTAAATACAAGTAGAAAAAAGCCGCCTTTTGGAATAGCTCAAATAGGAAAATCATTTAGGAATGAGATAACACCAGGAAACTTTGTTTTTAGAACTAGAGAATTTGAGCAAATGGAAATGGAATATTTTGTTCCACCGGCAGATTCAGATAAATGGTTTGAATACTGGTGCAAGGAGAGAATGGACTGGTATTTGAATTTGGGTATAAGAGAAGACTCTCTGAGGTTAAGAGTGCATGACTCAGATGAGCTGAGCCATTATTCAAGAGCGACCTCAGATATAGAGTTCTTATTTCCTTGGGGTTGGGATGAGCTAGAAGGAATTGCAAATCGCACGGATTATGACTTAATTCAACACGCACAAGCATCAGGTAACAAGCTTGAATATAACGATTCAGGTACAGGTGAAAGGTACGTGCCGCACGTGATAGAACCCGCAGCTGGTGCCACTAGAACAGCCATGGCTTTTTTAATGGATGCTTATGAAGAAGAGGAAGTAAATGGTGAAGTACGTAATCTCTTGAAATTAGATCATCGTCTTTCTCCATATAAGGTCGCTGTTTTACCTCTCTCTAAAAAAGATGAGCTTATTGAGCCTTCAAAGGAGGTTCTTAACCTCGTTCAACCACATTGGATGTGTGACTATGATCAGACACAAGCGATCGGTCGACGCTACAGACGTCAAGATGAAATTGGAACTCCGTATTGTGTCACGATTGATTTTGAAACTTTGGAAGACAAAGCGGTGACGGTCAGAGAGCGAGATTCAATGGATCAAGATCGCGTTCCGATCAAAGAACTTGTTGAATATTTATCATCTCGCTTAATTCCTTAATTACGATTATGCAAAACGAACACTCACTTAATTGGTTAATAGATTTAGTTGCCAGTGCGAGTTTAGAAAATACTGACAAAGCTAAGAAAAATGTTGTCGGATTAGTGCCGACCTCCTTAGTCGAGTCGTTAATGCATGACGCTGCAACATCGGAATCGACGCACGAGTTGAAACTTCTCGGAACAGGAATAGCTGCCAGTCCCGGTGCAGCAGCTGGAATTGCATGTTTTTCAAGTGATTCCGTTCTTGACGTTACTGATAAAGGTGAAAAGGCGGTTCTTGTTTGTAATGAAACTAGCCCTGCAGATGAAGTGGGGATGAGGATGGCTGAAGGAATTGTGACTGTGCGTGGTGGAATGGCAAGTCATGCTGCAGTAGTGGCAAGAGGGTGGGGTATACCTGCTGTAGTAGGAGTTTCTGATCTGGAAATTGCAGATGGAAATATAAAAATTAAAGGCGCTGTTGTAGAAGAAGGAGCTTATATATCTCTAGATGGAAGCACCGGAGAAGTGTTCTCTGGAGAAATGGAACTACAAGAATCAAATGAAGAAATCCCTGAACTTAAAACATTACTGGAATGGGCGGATGAGATTCGTTCTGGTTATTTAAAGATCAGAGCGAATGCAGATACCGCAGAGGATGCTGAGCGAGCCCTTTTGTTTGGAGCAGAAGGTATAGGACTTTGCCGCACGGAGCACATGTTTATGGGTGATCGTTTACCACTAATACAGCGATTCATTCTCGCGGATGATGGAAGCGAAGAAGAAAAAGAAAGTCTTAATGAACTGATGCTTGCTCAGCGTTTAGATCTAGCCGAGGTTGTATCTGCTATGGCGCCTAATCCGGTAACGATACGACTGCTAGATGCTCCTCTGCATGAATTCCTTGGCGCTGAAACACCTGACGAATTGTTAGAACATAATCCTATGTTGGGGACCCGAGGGGTGAGGCTGGCGATAATTAGAGAGCAACTATACCGGATGCAAACTCGAGCGCTTATGGGGGCATTGGTGGATGTCGAAGAAGCCGGTAAAAAACCGAACGCTGACATTATGATTCCGCTTGTTTCAGAAGTTAATGAACTGAATTTAGTGCGATCGTGGATTGAGGAGGAGCTTGCGTCAGCAGGAGATGAATTGCGACCAAATATAGGAACCATGATCGAAACTCCTCGTGCTGCGATAACGGCAGAAAGTATTGCAAATAAAGCGGATTTTTTCTCTTTTGGAACAAATGATCTGACTCAGTTAGTTTTTGGATTTAGCCGTGATGATATTGAAAGTCGTGTAATAAGCATGTATGTGAATGAAGGAATTCTTTCCGTCAACCCATTTGAAACACTTGACTTCCAGGGAGTCGGACATGCTATTAGGTATGCGATTGAAAACGGTAGGAAAACTAATCCTGAGCTTGAAATAGGAGTGTGTGGCGAGCACGGTGGAGATCCTGAATCAATTAGGTTTCTTTTTGAATCAGGCGTTGACTACGTTTCCTGCTCACCTTTCCGAGTCCCTATAGCTCGTCTTGCAGCAGCACAAGCTGTTCTTTCTTCCTCTGACTAATTACTTTCCTATAGCAACTTAGCCGTACACACTGCTAAGTTTCGGCTATGGGAATTATGGATGACGATATTCGCAGAGTCCGTGAAGAATCCGACATAATACGCTTGATAACTCAACATACACAATTGAAAAAAGTGGGTCGCTCTTGGAAAGGTCTTTGTCCTTTTCATAATGAAAAAACCCCCTCTTTTACTGTCAATCAGGAGAACGGTAGATATTACTGCTTTGGTTGTCAAGCAAAAGGAGACTCGATTGAGTTTTTACGCGAGATTGACAGTCTTGACTTTGTTGCCGCTGTTGAAATACTTGCAGCACAAAATGGAATACCGCTCAGGTATACCGATAAACAAGAAAGCAAATCACGCAATCGTAGAAAAGAATTAGTCGAACTTGTATCGCAAGCTGTTGATTTTTACCACGAAAAATTAATCGACATGGAGAATCCAGATGCACGGCCAGCTCGTGAGTATCTCAAGCAAAGAGGTTTGGGTGGTGATATCGCTGAAAAGTTTTCAATCGGTTGGGCGTCTGACTCATGGGACTCGTTATGTAAACATCTCGCAGTTTCAAATGAAGATTTACTAGCCTCTGGATTAGGTGGTATAAACAAAAATGGTGGTCAATACGACTTTTTTAGGAATCGAATACTGTTTCCAATTTTCTCCGAACAGGGAGATCCAATTGCCTTTGGCGGGAGAAAACTTCCAGATGGAGAAGGACCAAAATACAAAAATACCTCTGACGGAGCGGAAATATACTCAAAGAGCCAGATCTTGTACGGCCTTAATTGGGCTAAAGAAGAAGCTGGAAGAATTGACGAACTGGTTGTTTGCGAAGGCTATACAGATGTAATTGGATGTCACGAAGCCGGAATCTCAAGAGCCGTTGCAACGTGTGGAACGGCATTAACTCAAGAGCATGTAAGAAAAATGTCACGATTCGCTAAAAAAGTGGTCTTGGCTTTTGATGCTGATAACGCCGGCCAGTCTGCTGCGGAAAAAGTTTACGAATGGGAATCTGAATTTGATGTACTTTTCAAAGTTGCCGACTTGCCAGAAGGACAAGATCCTGGAGACTTAGCATTTTCTAATCCAGATGACCTCAAACAGATAATAGACACTGCTAAACCCCATATGCAGTTTCGAGTTGACAGAGTTCTGAAAAAAGGAGATTTTGAAAGCAAGGAAGGCAGAGCAAAAGTCGCTATTGAAGCAATGAAGGTGGTTGCTCAGCATCCAGACGAATTGATTCGTGACCAATACATAGTTCAGATAGCTGACAAATGCCTTATAGCTGCGGATGAAATAAGACGAAGAGCTTCGAAAGAAAATCCTGGAACAGAAAAAAATGCTAAAAACAGAGAAGTCGTTGAAGTTGCACAAGAAAAGTTGACTACGGAATATCAGGCCTTACGAATGCTCATCCATAGGTCCGAAGAAGTTAGAGATTGGTTGCACCCTGTTTTGTTCTCAGATCCATTGGCGGAGAATATTTTCATTGCGCTGACAAACTCAACTGACCTGCACGAAGCTAACCAGTCTCTTGGGGTGGAAGAATCTGACTTGATTGGACGTTTATCCGTTCAGGAGGCCGAAGACGACAAACCGCTCGGCGTGTTTTCTAGACTTCTTTCATTAGCCGCTGAACGAAAAGCAGTCGAGTTTGAGTCCTTGGCGCGCCAGTCAGGTGAACTTTCAGAGTATCAGGAAGACATTTCTTATCTCAGGCGAAGCGTGATGGAGTTGAACGAAGAGGGAATTCATCAGATTGAAGAAGGAATGCAGTTACGTTCTTGGCTTATAGAGAAAGCAGAAGTCTAAAAGGCGTAAATTCTCTAAATATTACTATTTAGTCATTGAATAGCGACAGGTAAGGTTAACTGACTGATAATATTTCATTCTCCTTCCGGGGTAGCTCAGTTGGCAGAGCATCGGACTGTTAATCCGCTGGTCGTGGGTTCGAGCCCCACCCCCGGAGCTGAAATCTCTAGCGTGATTAAGTGAAATTGAAAATCTTTAAAAGGTTACATTTCTAAAGGTAAGGTATTTTCTGCATGAGTGATGAAATAAAAGGAAGAGGTCAGGTGGGGGAGTTGATAGCGCAGGTTTTTGAACTTTACGAAAAAAAACAGCTGACAGAAGAAAAAGACTTCGAAGAGCAAGATCCTTTTATACAAACATAGTTTTAGGTTTTAAGTCATCTCAAAAATCGGTGTGGAAAACTAGTCTGGATGATCTAAAAGACAAGAGATTTTGTTCTTCCAGCCTTTTTCTTTACGAAAGTCTGAAAAGAGGTCGGTAAGTTCGTGATAAGCGATTCTTAGAGGTTTAAAGGTCTTAATATTTTTCGTTAGACCGTATTTTACTTTTCGCACCTCAGGTTCAAAAGTTCCGAAAATTTTATCCCAGGTGATTAAAATACCTGCGTAGTTTTTGTCTATGTACTGAGGATTTGCACCATGATGTACCCGGTGATGGGAGGGTGTATTGAAAAGATTTTCAATTGGTTTTGAAAGTCTTCCAATAGTTTCAGTATGGATCCAATACTGGTAGAGCAGGTTGAGCTGTCCAGCTTTCATTACTTGTTCAACAGGAATCCCAAGAAGTGGCAATGGCATGTGAACCCAAGAAACAAGATATCCGGACCATGGTTGTCTAAGTGCAGTTGAAAGATTGTAATGCTCGCTCGAGTGATGTGTCACATGGTTCGCCCAGAATATCCTTCGCTCATGCTGGAGTCGATGACTCCAGTAGTAAAGAAAGTCCCAGCCAATCATCGCAATTAAAAATGACAATTTGCGATTTTTGATATTAAAAATTCTATTGGAGTAAAGAGTCCGATAGAACTTTCCTAAAAGTAAGGAAAAAAGAGTATTAATTGTAATATTTCCAGCGAGCATCTTAAGACTCGCCTTTGTGTCGTTTGTTTCATACCCAACCGGTACTAAAGGGTCAGGATTTGAGTCCGATCCGGAAAGTTCTTCTTCTGATGCTTCGTCCAAATCACCTAATGCACGCAAATGAGGTCGATTCTGAAGAGTTCTAGCTTCAGCGATCATAGTCAAAGCAAACATGGGAAGGGATATAGCATCTATAAAGTCGAATTTTATTTTGCTGGTTTTTTGCATAACTAGAATCCAGTCTAAACGCGGATGTTTCTCCAACTGAAACGTGAGCCAAGAAGATGCCCACCTGGCATAACGACAGTGAGGGTGAGAAGGAAAGCAAGCAGAGGATCCAAGCTGAACCAATTAACGAAAGCGTTAATAGCTAATAGTCTCAAAAACATTAAAGCCCCAAGTGCTATGTGGACTCCTATAAGTCTTCGAATCCGGTCTGTTAAAGTTCTCACTGGACGTCCAGCAAAAGTCCAAAGATCGTGGAGAAGGATCGTAAATAGTATCCCGCCTTCACCTGCTAAAGCTGCAGATCTGGTCAAGTTCCAATTATTTACATCAAACAACCAAAAGAAAATTACAGCGTCCAGCGTCAAGGCTCCTGCGGTAACAAGAAGATATCTAACAAGAGCACGACTCCTTAAAGGCTGTATACGTAATCTCAACAAATGCCGCAGATAAGAAATGTAGTGGCTGAGAGCTACTTTCGATTTTCCCGAAGAACGTTCAAGAAATACGTAAGGGACTTCTTGTATTTTGTTTGTCTGGGATCTGGCGAGGATTTCTAAAAGTATTTTGTAGCCGACAGGGTCAAGTTCTGTTTCAGTAATTATCGATCTTTTCACAATGAAAAATCCACTCATAGGGTCGTTAATTGTTCCTATAGCTCCAGGTAGGAGTAACTGACCAAGGGTTTGAGCTCCTCGTGAAAGAAGTCTGCGGGAAAGAGACCATTTTTTAATCCCTCCGTGAGGTAAATATCGACTAGCAATAGCGACCTCATTGCGATCCTCACTGAAAGTATTAAATAAGTCTTTTATAACTTCTACTGGGTGTTGCCCATCTCCGTCCATAACTCCTAAGAGTCGGCCATTTGAATAGTGCCATCCACATATGACTGCCGTAGCGAGTCCCTTACTGCCTAACCTGCGAATTACGGTCAACTCAGGAATTTCTTCTATGAGATCCGCTGCAATTTTCCAGGTGCTATCAGGGCTGTCATCATCAACCAGAATAATTTCGAAGTTGATTTGAAGTTCTTCTAGAGAAGAATGCAGTGCCCTTAAAATCCGTGAAATCCCATATGATTCGTTAAAGGTAGGTATGACGACACTGAGGTCTACATTCGTTGTTTTCTCGCCTGCAACTTTCATTGCTTCGAAATCTCTTATCTCTATGAAGCGTTCGGAATCCACCAAAACTCCTGTAATTGTCTATTACTCATAAAAATAATCGTACTTGCTAGCTCAGAACTAAGGCAGTTGGCGATTGTTTTGTAATACTGCATTGGGCCGGTAGCTCAGTGGTTAGAGCAGACGACTCATAATCGTCCGGTCGCGGGTTCGATCCCCGCTCGGCCCACTTATGAAAGCAGCATTAATAACTGAAAAAGAAACAATTAGTTTTTTTGAATTTGATGATCCTGATCCAGACTTGGATCAAGTTGTTGTTGAAATAACTTTGTGTGGCATTTGTGGAACTGACATACATGGCTTTAACACTCCGGGGCCAATGCGGGCCTCTATTTGTGGGCACGAGTGGACTGGAATTGTCAGTAAAACGGGTGATGAAGTTGGAAGAATTAAAGAGGGGGATCGTGTTGTGGTCGCTGTGCCCCCTTCTTGTGGTTTGTGTGTTTCTTGTCAGGCGGGTCAAATGGATAAATGTAATACAGTTTTAGAAGCAACAGTCGCAGCTGGCCGCTTCGACACGCCCCACGGTGGATTCGCCCCCAGAATAGCTGTAAACCATTGGAGAACAGTGATTGCTGATTCGAGACTTAGTGATCCTCAAGCTGCTCAAATTGAGCCGACGACAATCTGTTTTCATGCGGTTCGTTCCACTTCGCCGAAACTTGGCGACGTTGTCCTGGTTCAAGGAGCGGGGCCGATTGGCTTAACAACTCTCCAATGGGCTCAAGTCGCTGGAGCTGGAACTGTAATTTCAGTCGAACCTGATCCAGTGCGAAGAGAGGTTGCTCTGAGTCTAGGAGCGGACTATGCGGTAGAAGCAGGTGAAAAGGCGCTGGAACTCGTACAAGAAGTCACAAAAGGACTTGGAGCCGACGTGGTGTATGAATGCGCCGGGGTGGCGCCAGCACTTCAGAGTGCTGTCGATTTTGCGCGACGAGGTGGAACAGTTTCTTTGATAGGTCTCGCAGCTTCGGATGCTCTCACTAAACCGGCAGAGTGGCTTCGGAAGGAAATAAATGTCTCAGCATCACTTGGTTATACACATGAAGAATTTGAGATGGCTATGTCATATGTGGCGGATAGTGAAATAAACCTTGATGCTATTCACACCGGTACTGTCCCTCTGAAAGATATAGATAAGGCTTTTTCTGATCTGTCAAGTGGAACCTCAGGAGAACTAAAAATTTTAGTCGACCCTCGTTAAAGCTAGATCCACTCTCCAATTTTCCATCCGGCTATTGAACCTACTGGCACGAGTATCGCAAAAGCCCACCATTCTTCTACCAGTCCTCCAGCGATAATCGCTCCTGCTATTGAGAATATTGCCCCGAAAAATAATGGTGCGATTGTTGATTTACTCATAGTGCTCCCATCTATAAAAGCAACATTACAAGCTTAATTCCTTTGAGGCTCGGATGATTTTTAAATATGGAGGCACCAGTTTAGATGTGCAAAATTTATATGTAAGGATTTTTACAACCACTCATGGTGTTGGTAACAAAAAAAAATATAGATTATTCTCACTCTTAGGCATGTTATGACCACAGAGAGTAATAAAGTTATTATTAGTAAAGACAGGATTATTAATGGAACAGGACCCAGAAGATCAAGACAAGGCCTATAGAGGCCTTGTGGGGGAACGAATTCGATCTATACGTAAACAAAAGCGTCTCTCATTGCAAGAAGTTGAAGCAAGGTCTGAGGCTGAATTCAAAGCTTCTGTTCTTGGTGCTTATGAAAGAGCAGAAAGAGCTATTTCTGTGCCGCGTCTTCAGAGACTTGCAAATTTTTATAACGTTCCTGTAGATCAACTGTTACCTGGTGAAGATGTGCTGAATGAATTGGATGGAGGTTCTCCATCTCAGGCAGACATTGATATGACTGAACGAAGCATAGTTATAGACCTCACAAAACTCGGCGAATCTAAAACTTCGGAATCTGAGGTGATAAACCGTTATCTAAAGATCATTCAGGTGAAAAGACAAGATTTCAATGGTCGGGTGCTAACTATTAGACGTGACGATTTACAAGCATTGGCAGCGATAATAGGCACGACTGTAGAAGATGCGCCTCAACGTCTCGCTGAGCTAAATTTACTTCGAGATGCAGTTTAAGGCTAAGACCTCTTAGGCCAGCAGATAGTCTTAATTGTAATGAGTGTTCTGTCACGTGTTCTTCGAAGTGGTGAGGGGAAAAAACTTAAAGCCATTGAATCTTTGGTCCCCGATATAAATTCTCTTGAACCAGAAATAGAAAAACTGTCAGATCACGCCCTTCAGTCAAAAACAGATGAGTTTAAACAGAGACTGGAAAGAGGCGAGGACATCAATGATTTACTGGTTGAAGCATTTGCTGTTGTTCGTGAAGCTGCGCAAAGGGTTATAGGGCAGCGTCATTATGACGTTCAGATGATGGGAGGTATAGCTCTTCACCTTGGTTGGGTAGCGGAAATGAGAACAGGGGAAGGTAAAACTCTTGTATCGACTCTTGCCGCATATTTGAATGGTCTAACGGGTAGGGGTGTTCATCTTTGTACTGTCAATGACTATTTAGCCACTAGAGACAGTGAATGGATGGGCCAGCTACACAAATGGCTTGGCTTGTCTGTGGGCTTAGTCGTGCCTTCTGTTTCTGATCGGATTGAAAAAAGACAGGCGTATCTATCTGACATTACTTACGGCACTAATAATGAACTCGGGTTCGACTATCTGCGTGACAATATGGCTTTAAGTAAAGATGAACTTAGCCAACGTGGTCATGCTTTTTGCATCGTTGATGAAGTGGATTCAATTTTGATCGACGAAGCTAGAACACCTTTGATAATCAGTGGAAAAGCGAGTGATGCTTTGGAGCTTTATCAAAAATTTTCTTCAGTAGTTAAAAATTTAAAACGCGATACACATTATGACGTGGACGAAGAGAAACGCATTATTGCTCCGACTGAAGAAGGTGTAAGAGCAGTTGAAAGGGCTTTAGGAGTTGAAAATCTCTATGATCAGGTTTCATCTAATCTGGTTCATCAGTTGCATTCAGCTATTAAGGCAAAGGAGCTCTACCAAAAAGACCGTGACTACATCGTGTCCGATGGTGAAGTAAGAATTGTTGATGAATTCACAGGACGTGTGCTTGAGGGTCGCAGATGGTCAGATGGAATACATCAAGCTATTGAAGCAAAGGAAAGAGTCTCTGTAAAAGAAGAAAATCAGACCCTCGCTACTATTACTTTGCAGAATTATTTTCGGATGTACGAAAAACTCTCCGGAATGACAGGAACAGCTTCAACAGAAGCAGCTGAGCTGTCAGGTATTTACGGTTTGCAGGTAGTAACTATTCCTACGCATAAGCCAATGGTTAGAGATGATCGACCTGATCTTGTTTACAAAACAGAGGCAGGTAAGTTCCAGGCATTAGTCAGTGACATAGTTGAAAGGCAATCAAAAGGTCAACCTGTGCTTGTAGGAACTATTTCTGTTGAAAAATCAGAAAAGATTTCACGCGAATTGGAAAAACGAGGAATTAATCATGAGGTTCTAAATGCAAAACAACACTTTCGAGAGGCTGACATAGTTTCGCAAGCTGGGCGTCCAGGCGCTGTCACAGTTGCAACGAATATGGCTGGAAGGGGTGTTGACATAATGCTTGGAGGGAACCCGTCAACTTTAGGAGAGAAAGTCCTTGAGAGCGGAGGACTATATGTTTTGGGTACTGAGCGTCACGAAAGTAGACGAATAGACAATCAGTTAAGAGGACGCAGTGGTCGACAGGGAGACGTAGGGGAGAGCCGTTTTTACTTATCTTTGGAAGATGAACTGATGAGATTGTTTGCGTCCGGAGCTTTGAAAAATGTTATGGACAAAACCCTTCCCGAAGATGTACCGATTGAATCAAAAATGGTCTCAAAAGCCATAGAGAGAGCCCAAACCACAGTTGAGCAAAAAAATGCTGAAGCCAGGAAAAATGTTCTGAAGTACGACGAAGTCATGAATGAACAGAGGAAGGTAATTTATAGAAGACGAAATGAAATACTGAATGGTGCCGATCTCAGAGATTCTGTGTTAGAAGCTATTGACGGAGTTGTTGGTGAAACACTCGATACATTTTGCTCAGAAGAGTTGCCTGAAGAATGGGATTTAACAGGGTTATTAAATGAAATAAACGGGTACTGGCCCAACAGTATTACTTTGAGTGATTTTGATTCAATTCAAAATATTTCTGACCTCGAAGAATTCTTGACAGAAAGCGCTCTTGAAGCTTTTGAATCTCGAGAAAAAGATTTGGGCTTGGAAACTCTGCGTGAAGTTGAAAGACAGGTCATGCTGAGAATAATTGACCAAAGATGGAGAGAGCACCTATATGAAATGGATCATTTACGCGACGGTATTCATTTGAGAGCAATGGCGCAAAAAGACCCAACTACTGAATGGCAAAGAGAAGGTTTTGAACTTTTTCAGCAATTAACAGAACTTCTGCAACGAGACCTAGTTCGTTACATTATGCGAGTTCAGTTGTCGTCTTCCGACAATGAAGACCGAACACCTGAAGAGGTGACTACAAGTGGACCTGAGGGTCCAGTAACGGGAGCAGCGGCTGTCGCCATGGCTGCAGGTGCCCCAACCGAAGTGAAGGAGAGCAGACAAGTAGTTACGGAGCAGAAAATAAAAGACGTGAAAGAAGCAACTCCTAGAAATTCTCCTTGTCATTGTGGGTCTGGACGAAAATTTAAACATTGTCACGGTCGTTGATAACGGTTCAATTATAGGAATTGACCTTCGCCACTTTTAGGAGAAATAATTATAAATGAACGATTTTCCAGAAGAAATTTCGACTCTTCGTCAACGTTTGAGCGAAGCTGAAAAATATCTAAGAATCGACGAACTTAAAAATCAGAAAATTTCTTTGGAGGAAGAATCTGCTGACCCTGATCTTTGGAATGATCAGGATAAGGGCCGTCAAGTCCAGACCGACTTGTCAAGAGTGGTTGAAGATTTGGAGCGTTATTCGGTTTTACAGAGTCGGATAGAGGACGCTGAGACGCTAATCGAAATGGCAGTAGAAGAAAAAGATCAAAGTTTGGATGAAGAGATTGAAAGATTAATTTCTGAGACAGTCGAAGATTTTGATTCCCTAGAGGTTCAAAGTCTTCTTTCAGGAGAATATGACGCGGAAGACGCTGTCTGTCAGATTCAATCAGGAGCTGGTGGCACTGATGCCCAAGATTGGGCTGAAATGTTATTACGCATGTATACAAGGTGGGCTGAAAATAAAGGTCTGAATATAGAACTAGATTCAGTTTCGCCAGGAACTGAAGCAGGAATCAGTTCAGCCGAGTTTATAGTCCGGGGGCGTCACGCTTTTGGATTTCTTCAAAGTGAAAGAGGTGTTCATAGATTGGTGCGTATTTCCCCATTTAATAAAGAATCTAAAAGACATACCGCTTTTGCTTCTTTTCAGGTAGTTCCTTTTTTTGAAAAAGTTACAGAACAGATAGAAATTGATGAAACAGAATTACGTATAGACACTTATAGATCTTCTGGGGCTGGGGGTCAGCATGTGAATGTAACTGACTCTGCGGTGCGGATAACTCATACTCCTACCGGAATAGTCACCTCGTGCCAAAACGAGAGAAGTCAACACCAGAATCGTGACAGAGCGATGCAAATGCTAGCTGCAAAATTGCTCGACCTAGAGAGGCAACGTCGAGATGAGCAAATTGCTGAAATAAGTGGTGAACAGTCAAATGTTGATTTTGGAAGTCAAATACGTTCGTATGTTTTACAGCCCTACCAAATGGTTAAAGACTTAAGAACAGATTTCGAGATCGGTGATGTGGCTAGAGTTCTTGATGGTGACCTAGATGAATTTATAGAGTCTTACCTACGTTGGAATAGAGCGCGATAAATTGCATGAAGAAACCTTAATGAAATGTATTGTTGTAACCTTTCTGGTACCTTCTCCGCAGTGCAGAAAGTTATTTTTATGAGAGATTTATCGACTGAAATGGATTGCAATCTTCAACTTTTTAACAATGGAGACGCCTTAGGAGGTCAAAATGATTCGCTTTGAAACTGTCACGAAGACCTATAAAGGTGAAGTAGTCGCTCTCAGGGAAGCGTCTGCAGAAATTCAGAGAGGTGAGTTTGTATTTCTGGTAGGCCCCTCAGGCTCGGGTAAGTCAACTTTTATACGACTAATAAATAGGGAAGAAGTCCCAGATGCTGGAAAAATATTGGTTGCCGGAAAAGACGTTAGCTCCCTGAGTTCATGGAAGGTTCCTTACTTGCGACGTAATATCGGCTACGTATTTCAGGATTACAAGCTTTTACCAAAAAAGACTGTAACTGAAAATGTGGCCTTTGCTTTAGAAGTTATAGGAAGGCCTCGACCTATCATCAAACGTCAGGTTCCCGCGATTTTAGAACTTGTTGGTCTTTCAAGAAAAGCAGATCGTCTTCCAGAAGAACTTTCAGGAGGTGAGCAGCAAAGGATTTCAATTGCAAGAGCTTTCGTCAATAGACCCCTAATATTGTTAGCGGATGAACCAACCGGAAATCTAGATCCCGCAACCTCCGTGGGTATTATGAGGCTTTTAGATCGAATAAATCGGAGTGGTACTACTGTTGTTATGGCTACTCACGACCGTGGCATTGTGGACACAATGAGACGCAGGGTAATCGAGTTGGACAGAGGGATGCTCGTTCGCGATGAATCACGTGGGGTTTACGAATGAAGCAATGTTTTATGATCGCGAAGGTCGACTGAAATGATTTTCAGATTCTGGTATTTTATCCGCGAGACTTTTGTTAGTCTCTGGCGAAATCTCAGTTTGACTCTCGCTGCAATTCTGACCGTAGCTATTTCTTTGGCGTTAGTCGGCTCCTCTTTACTTATTAGAGAAGGCGCGGATCAGGCAACGGCGCAATTCCAGGAAGGAGTTGAGTTTATTGTCTTTATGAATGCTGATGCACTGGAAAATCAAAATGAAGCAATCAGAAAAGTCCTGGATACAAGTCCGGCAATTAAGGAGTATGTCTATGTCGACAAATTCGCGGCTTATGAAGAGTTTCGTGAACTGTTTGTTGATAAGCCTGAATTGGTAGAGAGCGTAACACCTGAAATAATGCCTCCTTCCTATCGGATTGTTCCAAGTGACCCAGATGCAGACAATGTCACAGAATTAGCCAGACAGTTTTCAGAACAACCTGGGGTTAAAGAGGTTGCAACTGCGACAGAGGCTATTAGACAAATAGAGGATTTTTCAACGAGAGTCAGTCAAGCTCTTTTATTGGCAGCAATAGTTCTCGTAGCGGTTTCGGCTGTCCTTATTTTAAATACTGTTTTCACCGCTATATCAGCACGTAAAACTGAAATTGAAGTCATGAAACTTGTCGGAGCGACAAATTGGTTCATACGAATACCATTTATGTTGGAAGGAACCATCCACGGACTGATGGGGGCTGGGCTCGCAGTTCCAGCTTTGTTTGTTGTTGATAGCAAGGTTCTAGCTTATTTTCAGGAATCAGAAGCGGTCCCTCTTTTTAGAGGTTTCGCAGTTCCAGATGGATTCGTATGGAATACAAGTATTTGGATACTAGTTATTGGAGCAGCGATAGGAATGATCGGCTCGGCTTTTGCCGTAACAAGATATCTGGATGTCTGACCTTTGCCAGTAGAAGGTAGCTATCAAATAACTGATGTAGAACTTCCTCAGCCAGGTCAGATAACTGAAACCTCGATAGATGGATTTGATCTAGTTGTATGGAGGACAGAAAAAGGTGAGTTGTGTGCCATGGAAGCCCGATGTCCACATCAGTGGACACATCTTGCTTATGAAGGTGTAGTTGTAGGAGAGGAAATAATTTGCACTACTCACTTTTGGCGTTTTTCAACAACAGGGCAAGGTTGTAAAGAGAACATAAAAGGTAGGAGAGACCCCAAAGGGAATATTGAAGTTATGCCTTGTTATGAGAAAGATGGAAAACTTTGGATATCTACAGGAAAAGGAGATGTCTAGATGGATAAAGATCTTGATTTAGAAAAATTGTCGAAGTACTCATTAGACACTTGGCTATTCAAACAAGGTGAAATGGTTTCTTTGGTAATACATCTAGGTAACCGTTTGGGTCTCTATGAAGCGATGGACGGAGCTGGAAATATCACGTCAAAAGATTTGGCTAAATTAACAGAGTGTCATGATAGGTGGATTCTGGAATGGCTTCGTTGTAATGCGGCCGCAGGTCTGATCAAAACTGCTGACGGAATTAATTTTGAATTAGAACCTGAAGCTGCTGCGGTTCTAGCTCAATCCGACAAACCCACCTATGCGGCTGCAGTTTTCGCAAATTTAAAACCAATTGAAGTTGTAGATGGAATAGCAGAAGCTTTCAAAACCGGAATCGGGTTGAGTTATGACGGGCAAGGAGATGGCTCGGAGCACGCAGTTGAAGCTATGTGCGGACCAATGTCGAAAGCATTGTTGCTTTCGCAAGTCCTACCCATACTCAACGGCGTGGAGGAGAAGATGAGAAAAGGAGCAAAAGTCATTGATGTGGGTTGTGGAACAGGACTAGCTCTAGAGCTTTTAGCTGATGAGTTTCCTAAATCGACTTTTATTGGGTATGACCCGTCAAGTAGAGCTATCGCAGTAGCCCGAGAAAGATTTTCGTCATACGGAAACGTAGAACTTTTTGCTCTTGGTGCTGAAAGTATCCCTGATTCAAATGATGCTGATTTTGTGATGACATTAGACTGCCTACACGATATGCCAAGACCCGATATCGCACTTAAGGCAATCCATGGCGCACTAAAAGATGATGGGACTTTGTTAGTTAAAGAAATCAAATCTTCTGCTACCTGGACTGATAATTTAAGGAATCCTGTACTCGCATTAATGTATGCCACTTCGATAACGACATGCTTGTCTTCTGCAATGTCAGATACAGACACACTGGGATTAGGAACTCTAGGTTTAAACCCGGAATTACTCTCGGTGATGATAAAGGAAGCCGGATTTACTTCTTTTCATCAGCATAAAATAGAAGATCCAACAAATCTTTATTACGAAATTAGACTTTGACTAATTTCCAAGAATACTTTTCGGGGAAGTAACGGGAAGAATGCATCCTGAATAATTCTGAATTTCCGTTTCTAGATCTACGCCACACGGAAACTGATATTTCGTCTGTTGGATCGATGAAGGTCTTGTAGGTTTTTCCAGAGTGAACGAACCAAAAGAAAGACCGGGACTGTCCACGTGGCCAATGCTTGATAAGGATTCATGAATTCTTCGTCGAGTTGGATTAACCCCTGCATCGTAAAGAGCCCGTGCAATATAGCGAGTAATCGAGCAAATTCTTAAAACGGTTTCAGTCCTGCGCTTGTCGACAATATGTTGATCTAAATCAGAAACACGCAAATACTCATCAATACACATCTCCTCAAAAGGTGAGAATTGCCCCTCTCTGATTCTTTGCATTTCCACGTAAGGATAAGAGAAAATTATGGCTCCGTTGTAGTAATCGGCAACCCTGCTTCCCCCATAGTTAAAGATGTGATTAGTGGACTGTTCATCGTCCTGGTAATTGAAAGCAGATTGAATTATTTGTGGTTTCGGTATGCCACTTTGAAGCATTTGGCTTAAGAATTCAGGTAATGAAATTGGATTAAGTGTAGGGAATAGAACATCAGGTGGGTTCTCTGCAAGTGCATCAATAACCACTTCCATTCCTGCATTGCAAAGGATTCCACCTTCGCAGTTCAGAAAATGGAATTCAGGATCATAGTCGAGTTCACGAAGTGGTTCTACGAGCCCAGTTATCACAGATTCATAGTTGCCTAAGGAGTCATCTGCGATTACGGCAATCGATTGGTTCAATAGCAACCCCTCATTTTCGGCAAATTCGAGCATGAGAGAGAGGGCTTGTTCGGTTTCGAAAGAGTCAAGCAGAAGTCTGTTGTCAGAGCTAGTTACATTTTGCTTAGATAAAACTTTTGTTGTTACTAAAGCTGTTTTTTGTTCGTTGACAACGCAATGTTCTAAAGGTCCTGAGAATTGAGAAATATCAATCACTATTACAGAGGGGATTTCTTTGGTCGCGTTTATGCAAGCAATGTTTCCTAAAGTTGATATATCTATGTCGAAGGCTTTCAATGGAAAAGTAGTAACTTCTTGAAGATCAATTTTTCTGCCGTGAAAACCGCCACATTCTTCATTGAGTATTTGTATGAAAGAAGAAAACATCTCCGTTGTATCACCGCTGAAATCTTCAAAACCTAAAGTTTTCAACTCGTCATTTGATGAGCTTATGGTGACCACTGAAACCGAGTTTTCCGTTATTCCTCTGCCTGTAGATTGAGGACCAAGTCCTACTTGAAGTTCTTCTCCAACACGAATTTCTTGTCCTACGAAAATTAAATTGGGGTTAGCAATATTGTTCATTTCAAGTATCTCTTCGAGTGTTAACTCATACTTCGATGCTATTTTTGCGAGCGAGTCACCTCTTTTCACTTCAACAGTTGCGGGGACAACTTCCTCTTTGACAGGAGGATAAGTGGTGCAAAATGAATTTAGAGTTTGAAATGGGTGGGTTCGGTCAATTTGAGAATTCTCTTCAGAGAAATACGATAAAAAATTCTTAAAGTACTCGTTATTTTCCGTATATTCACTAATTATTGCCTCATCATTTCTACTTTGATTAGAAGAATTGATATCGCTGTTTTCATTAATTGTGCTGGTACTGGCGTAACTCACTGATGTCCTTGTTATTTTAGTAGAAGCTGTTGTTTTACTCGTTTGATCATCAGTGGTAGAACAGGCAGATACGAGCAAAGAAATCAAGATAAAAAACCTCACACCCTTCTTTGCCATAGTTGAATCTCCTGAAATCCTCAAAATGTCGACTGTCGGATGAGACTAATGCCTAGTATTGCGAATGAAGTGTCAAGTTAATAATTGTAAATAAAAACTTTCAAGTGACTCACCTCAGGAGCGTCTATTGCGTAGCCTCTTGGAGAGACACAGAGGGCGACGATGGACGATACGGATAGCGAAAATCAACTAGACGAAGAAAGTTCAGATCAAGACGTAAATGAATTGGTGAAAGAACCAAATCAAGAAACGGAAGTCTCTGAAGAAACGCGTGGGAGGCGACAAACTTTTTTCAGAGCTAGAAAATCATCCAATTCACCAGTGGCCGCGTATCAGGTCACACCAGGATCTAAATGGTCATCGGAAGAAGCCGATGAGGAAATAAAGAAGTTTTTAACTCGTTTAGCGGGGGACCGTGAAATGGTTGAAGTATCAGATCCAGTCCAGTTCGCACAAGAAAATGACTTATTGCTGCTTTTCGGACCAGATGAAGAAGAAGAGTTTGCTCGTTTGGCTCTTCGGTTTCCAGAAGAAACCGTAAAAAACTGGGCGACTCTATTAAGTGGAGGTAGTAGATCCGAAGCATTCGGACCAAGATCTAGAGCCGAACGACGCAGCGAAGCGGCAGTGGCATCAGAACTTCAGAGTGCTCTATTTAGACGTTTAATAACAGCAGGAATAGGTATTGGTCTGGTTCTCGTTTTGTTTTTTGCATTGAAATCTATAACAGGAGGCTCCGAAGAGGAGGTTGGATTGGGTTTACGCTTCTCTGAAGTTTCGAGCACTGAGAGCGTTGAATCTAATAGCAACAACTATCTCGATCTATTTAACCCAGTAACCGAACCTGCCTTAGTTGCCACCGCCGAACGAGTTGTAGCGGTAAAAGAAGGTGAAGAGAAATTGATGGATCGTATAAAAGTCGATGTTCCCGATGAAGTACTTCCAATTCTTCCCGGCGTATTGACTGCTACTGTTTTTCAATATGGGGAGGGTCAAATTGCTCTAGTGGGACCTGACGGATGGGTTTCGCAGTCATGCACGATGGTGTCTGTTACAACACGCAATCTAAGACCATTAGATGTTCTTCATTACGCAGGTCCAACAGCTAGTTGCCCTCCACAAGTTCAAGGGAACGAAACACAACCTACATGCCTGGGTGCTTCTGTGCTTATTCTTCCAATAGCTATTCCTCAAAAGAACAATCCCCAGAAACTCTCTGAAGGTGGTGTCGGTTGGGCTGAGAAAGTCAGATTTTCTATAGAAAGCCCTACTGCGGAATCAAATGGTTGGGAAGTGCTTTCAGTCCGAGGGACAATTGAAGTCCCAGAAGGTGTCGAAAATGTAGTCATACCAAAATTTGGTGGTGCCCCGGGAGATGAACTTGAAATAGATTTAGGCATGGGTTCTGAAGGTCCAATAGCAGGGTCGTGCATAATTGAATAGGAAAAAGTTCCTTCTTGATCAAGAAGGCGTATTCAGCGTTAGAAGTTTAGAGCGCACCAGTGAGCAAGTCACAACAACCATAGTTAACTTACGCAGAAAAGCAGACATAACGTTTTTGCGTTGGCAAGCACATTTTGACTCTCCAATAGCCGATCGTGTCTTTCCCTGGTTCGGAGCTTTTTTGCTTAGTTTGTCACTTACTCTTCTTTCCCTGTCAAGATTTAGAGATCTGAGTGTGGGCGAGCAAATCGGTTACTACATTCAGGCTTCACATCTAATGTCAATAGGGGAATCACCGGAGATTACTCAATTGGGGTTAAATATCTTCGCACTTCAAGCGGCGTGGCTATTTTGGCCAATATCTATAGCTGCACGATTATTTCCAACTGGAGAGTTTCTACTGACAATCCAGTCTCTTGTGTTAGGGATTGCTGTTGTACCGATATGGCGAATAGCCAGAGGTCCTGCAAATTTAAGAACTGGAGGTGCAGTGGTTCTCACTTTCGCTTATTCTCTCCACCCTTCTGTACATAATTTAAATCTTGCAGGTTTCCATCCCGAGGTAGTAGCTATACCTGGTCTACTGGCTGCGTATCTAGCTGGACACTACGAAAAATGGTGGTTGAGTTCAGGCTTAATTTTTCTCGTCTTAACTTCGCGGGCAGATTTGGGACTGGCAGTAGCAGCTATCGGAATAATTTTTCTATTAGAAAACAAAAAAGTTGCCGGCAGGATAGTTTCTCTTTGCGGTCTGGCATGGTTTCTAATCATGGCCTTTTGGGTGCAGCCCGCAATTGGTTCTGGTGGCTACCCGCATATTGCGGCCTTCCGACATTTTGGAAGTAGCCCTCTAGATGTAGTTTTCGGAATGCTGTCTGATCCTTTGGGGCTACTTAAAGATCTGCTAGTTAGGAGCAACTTCGAACAACTCATTCTGATCATTGCCCCAGTTCTATTTTTGCCACTTATCCATTTGAGGTATCTCTTGCCTGCTGTTCCTTTACTCATCTTTTATCTGATTGCTGATGTTCCTGTTGGAGTACTAGGTAATCCACAGCAAGACGCAGCTGTACTTGCTGTTGTTTTTATCGCAGCAACTTATGCTCTTATGAAAATGGGATCCTCTGGTGTTAGTCGGATTATAGTTGGCGGAAAAATTTTAACTGTTTTACTACTGACAGCTAGTGTCTTTTTTATTCGCGACTCTGCTTCCTCACCATTCGAAAAACCCTGGGAATGGGGTAAAAGAGATGAAACTGACATTGCCAGAGTTACGTCTGTGTTTTGGCTTGGGGAAGATGCGAGCGTTGCTGTACCGACGAATATGTATTCGGAAATTGCAGAACGTAAAAATGCTTATGTACTAGAAGTCGATATTCCTTTTATTCCTAATAGTGATCAGTTGAAGCATTTAGATGCAGTAATTTTCGATGAAAATATCGCCGATTGGTCGAATTCGGAGTTGATTAGATTCGAGGAGAAAATGATCAAACTTGGATTTGATAGACGTTACGACTCTGAAGGGATTCAGACTTGGATTCGTAAACCGGGAGTGGATTAATCCTAAAATCTTTAGTGGATCTAAGTTAGACAATCTTTCAAGTGTTTTAAATCCGACAGTAATTCGTCATTTGAGATATCTGGATTGGCATTAGCGAAATCAAGATTACTCATATCGTTTATTGGTATTACATGTAAATGAACATGTGGCACTTCGAATCCTGCGATCATTAAACCGATGCGTTTTGGTTTGAATACTTTCATTTGGGCTTCTCCGATCTTTTTTGCAACTTTCATACAATGAGAAGCTGTCTCTTCAGGTAAATCAGTCCACATGTCGATTTCCTGGATTGGTACAACAAGTGTATGACCCCGATTCAGTGGTCTTATGTCGAGGAAAGCGAAACACTTCGTATCTTCCCAGAGGATATGTCCAGGGATTTCCCTTTCAAGTATCTGGGTAAAAATAGTTGACATGGAGACTAGCTTTCCAAGTATTACTACTTTGGTCAAACGCGGGCAATGGGGATTCTGTATTAGAAGATAGGTAGATTGAAATTATGAGTGACAGAATTTTTACTGTTCCTAATCTGATAAGTGTGCTACGACTTCTCTGCATACCTTTGTTTGTATGGATTCTTTTCGGAATTGAAAATAGATCGTGGGCAGCGATTCTTTTAGCAGTACTCGGAGCTACCGACTGGGTTGACGGTTGGATCGCGAGAAGATTCAATCAAACTTCGGAACTGGGAAAAATTCTAGACCCAACCGCTGACAGACTATTACTCATAGTTTCCATTCCTTCATTGATAATTGATGGATCAATTCCGGTTTGGTTCGCTCTGCTAGCTCTTATCAGAGAATTACTTGTTGGTGGAGCTACTGTTTCACTGGCTCTTATGGGAGCTAGAAGAATCGATGTTTTATGGTGGGGTAAGACTGGAACTTTCGCAATGTTGTTCGCTGTTCCTTCTTTTTTAGCGGGTGAATCAACAATTTCGATAAACGATTTTTTTGCTGTATTCGCCTACGTTACTGGAATTCCGGGATTGATTATTTCTTGGTTTGCTGCGTTCATGTACATACCACTTGCAGCTGAAGCGCTTAAAGAAATTCGAGAAAAGAAGTAGTTTCTTGGATTAATTTTTTTCTCCCCATTATAAAAATGCTGCTTTTGCCGGTAGTTTCAAATTTATGAACATCCCAGATGACCTTTTGTACTCTGAGGACCATCAATGGGTCCGGGTGGAAGAAGATGGTCTTATTCGCGTAGGGATAACCGATTATGCTCAAGACGCTTTAGGGGAAGTTGTTTTTGTCGATCTTCCAGAAATTGATCTACTGATAGAAAAAGGTGAGATCTTAGGTGAAGTGGAATCGAGTAAATCAGTTTCAGAAATATCTGCTCCTCTAACTGGAAGAGTTTTCGAGGTGAATGATGATTTGGAATTGCACCCTATGAAAATAAATGATGACCCCTACGGAGAAGGCTGGGTTTGTCTAATGAATAGGGACGATTTAGATCCGATAAGCGGACTTTTGGATGCTAATTCTTATCGTCTACTTTTAGAGGGGTAATTAGAGGAAACGGAGGATTTGAGATTTTTAGTGACGATGAAGTAACCGATGCAATTGAAATAGATCCAGAAATTCCTCACCGTTTAGATCGGGAAATTTTTGAAACAGACACAGGCTTACTCGTCATAGAGTCTGGCCCACGCTCAGGTTCTCGTTACGCACTTGATTCTGAATTAATTTCTATAGGCAGAGAAAAAGACGCGGATATTTTTCTTGATGATGTCACAGTTTCAAGAAGACACGCGATTATCGAAAGAAACGAGAGTATGTATACAGTGTCGGACGTTGGTTCTTTAAATGGCACTTATTTGAACGCAGAAAGTGTTCGCTCTAAAGAATTGACAGATGGTGATGTGCTTCAAATCGGGCGCTTTAAACTTGTCTTCTTTCATGGTATTGCCGGTAACTAATGGAATGTTGACTTGTCAGAACACGAACTATTTAATATAAGTCAAGTTTGCGAAAGCCTAATTGAGGAGTTTCCTGAACTTACGGTTTCAAAAATTCGCTACTTGGAATCTCAGGGTTTGCTTGAGCCTGTTAGGACCGAGTCAGGTTACAGGAAGTTCTCTACTGTTGATTTAGCAAAATTGGAGTGGATCCTTAGACAACAAAGAGACTATTTTGTCCCACTTAAAATTATAAAAGAACGAATACGGCGAACAGGTATTGATGTTGAGTCAGCTGCTGAATATCAAAAGACAGATTTAGAAGTGAGTGAAAACAAGCCTGCAGTGACATCTGGGATCAGCTTAGATATTGAAGGGTTGTCAAGAGCTTCAGGTCTTCCAACAGAGAAAATCGAAGAATTGATTGAATTGGGAGTGGTTAAAGGTAGAAAAGTTGGGAGTAAAGAAATCTTTGAGGGCGACGCTTTGTTGACAATAAAATCAGCAAAACGTCTTTTTGAGCTAGGAATGGAAACTAGGCATTTACGGATGTATTTAGTTGCAGCCCAAAGAGAAGCAGGTGTTATTGAACAGTTATTCTCAGCTAAAACTAAAAGTGGAGATATTGAATCCAGAAGTGAAGCTAAGCGAGAATTAGATGAAGTTGTCACATTAGGTAGAGAAATTCACAAGTGTCTACTAAAACTCTCCCTAGATGGACTAGAAACTTGGTGAGATGGATTTTCCAAAATTATTACAAAATCAAAAAGAAATTGATGCCAGGGTTACGGAATTGGCTAGTGAGCTTGATGACTACCTGAATAGAGGAGACGTAGTGGTAGGCGTACTAAAAGGATGTTTGCCTTTTCTCGCAGATCTTGTTAGAAAACTTAGTCATGACATTGAGACAGATTTTTTAGCCTTAACCTCCTTCCAGGAAAACACGGGAAGAGTTCGACTTACAAGAGATTTAGGAATTGATGTGTCAGGCCGAAATGTTTTGCTGGTCGAAGATGTGGTCGATACTGGTTTCAGATTAGATTTTCTTCGACGTCACTTAGAAACTCATGAACCGGCAGAAGTTAGGGTCTGTACGCTTTTTGACCGTTCTGACCGTAGAGTGCTTCCTGTTAAAGTCGAGTACTCCGGTTTCGTTCTGCAAGAAGGCTTTATTGTTGGGTATGGAATTGACCATCTCGGAATGTTTAGAAATCTTCCGTCAGTTGTATCCGCAAATCAAGAACTTTTAGATAAAGAATTTGCAGACGGTGGATCTGAATTGGCAGATGAAATCATGAAGATAGCTCGCGGCAAAGAAACAGTTGAATGCTAGTTAATAGTTTTGGAGGCAAGAATGAATGAGATGGAAGTAGTAGGTGTCCAGCAGGTTTTACCTTCCAATACTCCTGTGATACTTCTTCGCGAAAAAGAAGGGGAGAGACTCTTGCCTATATTTATAGGTTTACCAGAAGCAACTGCTATTGGTTTAACTCTTGCTGGTCAAGAACCACCCAGACCCATGACACACGATCTCTTCGTGACGGTTATGGAGACTTTTTCTGCCACCCTTGAAAGGGTGGTTATAACACAACTAAGGGATCGAACTTTTTATTCTGACATTTACTTACGGGGACCCGCAGGTGTCGATGCGCTTTCTGCAAGACCGTCTGATGCAATAGCGTTAGCGGTTCGTATGGGGGCTGATGTTTTCGTGGAAGAAGAAGTGCTTGAAGAAGCCGGATATATAGCTCCACCTGAGCAGGACGAACCAATTACTGATGATCAAGTAGAAGAATTTCGAGAATTTCTTGACAACGTAAACCCTGATGATTTCGCCGGTTAAAGCTGTTTAGAAAAAAAACCGAATCTTTATAACGCTTGATTGTTGACCGGTGGCTCGTTACGTTCTAACCTATTGAATAACATCAATGTAGTTCTCTGAGCGAAACTTGAGAATCAGGTTTTTTTCGCGCGAGAGAGGGAAGAATATGGTTCAAGAACAAGGTTATAGCGGTGACGAAGCCAGAAAGATTGTCGGTATCACTTACAGACAATTGGACTATTGGGCTAGGACAGATCTTATAAGGCCGTCCCTTTCTGATGCTAGTGGTAGCGGAACAAAACGTAGATACACCTATCGAGATTTACTCAAATTGAAAGCTGTTAAGGCTTTAATAGATGCAGGGATACGACTGGCTTTGATCAGAAAAGTATTTGACTTTCTCGAAGAAAAACTGGATGAAGATGTGGTACAAGTCAATTTAGTTATCCAGGGAGCTTCTGTGATGGTTCAACGTGGAGAAGATGAGATAATCGATCTTATTCATAATGGACAAGGCGTTCTAAACATTTTGCCTATGGCAGGTGTCAAAGAAGATCTTGATGCAAAAATTGTGGAACTTTTCCCGGGAGACGAAAGATCCAGTATTGAGATCGACCATAAGGCAGTTGGTCAATAGTGACTCCAAAAGTAAGGAGAGATTGCTTCAGTGGGTGAACTTCGAAAACTTCCAGAACGTGATCTATCGCGATTTGCTCATGAGTCTGAAGAACGAATAGCGGCTTTGTTAGATTTTTATGAAATAAAGTGGGAATATGAACCAACAACTTTTGTTTTGGAAAGGGATTCACAAGGACAGCCAAGATCTGCATTCACACCAGATTTTTTCTTACCCGAGCATAATTTGTATCTAGAAGTCACGACACTGAAACAGTCTCTGGTGACAAGAAAAAATCGAAAAGTTAGAAGACTGCGGGCGCAACGACCTGACTTGAATATCCACATTCTTTACAGAAGTGACATTGAAAGACTTTTTTTATCAGACGCAGCATAGTTTCACTAGTCAAGTAGATCAGGTTCGTCAAGCAATATTTTGTCAAATAAAGGCTGAGCGCTGAACCAACCTGAAAAAGCATTACCGACTTGTTTATTGGTTAGATCTGCAGTTTCGTCATCTATCAGTTCAGTATCACCTGCAGCATCGGCGAGCAACTGAGCTTGACAGGTTCTTTCCATCGTTACGAAAAGCCAAAGTGCTTCGTCTACAGTTTCACCCAATGTTAAAAGGCCATGATTTTTAAGTATCGCTGCTTTACAGTGACCTAGAGCTGCAGCGATTCTTTTACCTTCAAGTGGGTCAAGTACCACCCCTGTGTAATCATCGAATAAAACATGATTGTTGTAAAATATGCAACTATCTTGCGTTATAGGGTCAAGCATTTTTCCAAGCGATGAGAATGCCTTTCCGAAAAGAGAATGAGAGTGAGCGGCTGCAACAATCTCAGGTCGCTCCATGTGGATAGCAGAATGAATGGCGAATGCCGCCTGATTCACAGCGTAACTTCCTTCAATTACGTCGCCGTTATGGTCAACTAATAGAAGATCAGAGACTGATATGTGGCTGAAGTTCATGCCAAAAGGATTGACCCAGAAGCACTCGGTTTCCTCTGGATCTCTTGCAGTTATGTGCCCAGCTACCCCTTCACTGAAGCCATAACGTCCGAAAATTCTAAACGCTGCTGCTAGTCGTTCTTTTCTATGTCGTCGTTCATCTTCAAAGTTTTCGAAAGCAGGTATTTCATGCATCAACGGCAGACTTGTTTGAAATCTCTGGGAAGCTTCCACATCTTTTTCATCGTTCATTTAACACCTCATTAAGTAGTTTAATTGAGCTTGAATAAAATATCATTTAGTGGGAATTTTTGCAGATTGATTTCTAAGCCAATGATCTGCCATTACCAGAAGGGTCATAGCCTCGACCATAGGAACAGCTCTTGGTAAAACACACGGATCGTGTCGTCCCTTAGCTTCCAGAGTGATTGGTTTGTTGCTGCTGTCGACTGTTTCCTGAGGGGTGGAAATCGTTGCAGTGGGTTTAAACGCCACACGGAAGATGATTTCTGAACCATTTGTAATTCCACCTTGGACACCGCCTGAATGGTTAGAGGTAGTGACCGGCTTGGAAGAACCAGGTTCAAAAAGATCATTATGCTCACTTCCTGTCATTTCAACAGCAGAGAACCCACTTCCTATATCGAAACCTTTAGATGCGGGTAATGAAAGCATTGCTTTGGCTAGATCTGCCTCAATCCGATCAAAAACAGGAACTCCAAGACCGGGAGGAACGCCTCTTACTAGGCATGTGACAATGCCGCCAAGTGAATCACCATTTTTTCTTGCATCAGTTATTGCGGCAGTCATCGCCTCTGATGCTTCTCGATCTGGACATCGAGTTATTTCTGACTCGATGTCATCTATATTGACAGTTTCTGTTTTCACGTCTGCTTTTATATCGTGAATTTGTGAGACCCAAGCAAGAACTTCCATGTCAGTTGTTTCATTTAAAAGCGCCCTTGCTACGCCACCAGCAGCCACTCTTCCGATTGTTTCGCGTGCACTAGAACGACCACCGCCTTGCCAGTTGCGAATGCCGTATTTTGCATCATAAGTGAAATCAGCATGTGACGGCCTGTAAGCATCTTTTAGGTGTTCATATGCGGCAGGTTTCGCATCTTCATTTCGGATTAAAATTGCAATGGGAGTTCCAATCGTTTTTCCCTCGAATACACCTGAAAGTATTTCCGCTGTGTCTGACTCATCACGCTGAGTTGTGATTCTGCTCTGCCCGGGACGTCTCCTGTCAAGGTCACGTTGAATATCCGCCTCCTCCAAGGAAAGCAAAGAAGGACAGCCGTCTATGACCACTCCTACGCCTCCTCCGTGACTTTCACCCCAGGTGGATATTTTAAATAAAGAACCGAAAGTGTTTCCCATTACATAGATCATAGAGGGCTTTAGGCCCACGCTAGGTCTCATTAAATGAGTGCGATAACCTCAAAGCGTGTCTGCAACCTATGGAAATCTAAATATAGCTACCGCATGGGAGGCAATTAGCGACCAAATAGGTGATCTTACAGCTATATATTCGGGTGAAAATTCAGAATCTTGGGAAGAATTTGAAAAGCGTTCCGCATCGTTAGCTAAAACTTTTTCCGAAAAAGGTTTAAAACGTGACTCAAAAGTAGCTTTTTATTGTTACAACGGTCCGGAGTACCTAGAAGGTCAATTTGCTGCTTTTAAAATAAGAGCCATTCCAGCAAATGTTAACTACCGGTATCTGGATGAAGAATTGGCTTATATTTTGAACAATGCCGATGCTGAAGCACTCCTATTCGATTCAAGTTTGACAGAGCGAGTTGACTCCGTACGTTCAAGATGTCCAAAACTGAAAGTTTTTTTAAGAGTTGGTGAAGGCCCTTCCGAGGATTGGATCACCAATTACGAAGATGCTGTAAATAATGACCCACTTCCTCGGATTGAAAGATCAGGAGATGATCTTTGGTTCCTCTACACGGGTGGTACGACCGGCAGTCCGAAAGCTGTGATGTGGTCACATGCAGGACTCATGGGAGGGATGGCAGAAACTTTTCGTTCACTTGGAGAGAAAGTTCCAGAAAATTTTGAAGAAGCAGCCGAAATAGCTAAAAGAGTTACAGGCGAAGGTAAAGAGATAAGACAACTTTGTGCTGCGCCGTTAATGCATGGAACCTCTAGCCTCACCGCTTTGGGTACTCATATGCATGGAGGGTTGGTAGCCACGCTTTCTTCTAGAACATTTGACCCTAAAGAGCTTTGGGAAATGGTAGAAAAATGCAAAATAACGATGCTTACGATTGTCGGTGACGCTTTCGCTAGACCCATGATTGATGAACTTGAAGACTCTTTAAAAAGCGATACTGTTAGGGATCTTTCTTCTCTGCGACTCGTGATGTCATCAGGGGTGATGTTCAGCGCTCCTCTGAAAGAGCGTCTCCTGGATCTTCATAGTTGCACTATTTTGGATGCATTAGGTTCCAGTGAAGGAACTGGAATGGGTAAACAAGTAACTTCGCGAAGAAAAAAAGATACGGGAACAGCAAGGTTTTTTCTTGGAGAACACACAAGAGTTCTTTCAGAAGATGGTGAAGAAATTGAACCCGGATCTGAAAAGATCGGAAAACTTGCGCTCGGTTATCCATTGCCAGTCGGGTATTACAAAGATCCTGAAAAAACAGAATTAACTTTTCCAACAATTAATGGCCGAAGATGGTCAATACCTGGTGATTGGGCAACAATTGAAAAAGACGGCTCCATCACGCTTTTAGGCCGAGGTTCAGAGTGTATAAATACAGGGGGTGAGAAAGTCTTCCCCGAAGAAGTCGAAGAAGCATTAAAAATCAACTCCTTAGTCGTCGATTGTAATGTGGTGGGTCTCCCTGATGACCGTTGGGGACAAGCAGTCACGGCAGTAGTAGAAGTTAAAAAAGGAGAAACCTTGAAAGAGGTAGAGTTGTTAAACGACGTAAAAGAACGTTTAGCAGGCTATAAAGTCCCCAAAAGTGTGATCTTCGTTGAAAAACTAAAGCGTGGACCTAATGGAAAATCCGACTACAGGTGGGCACGTGAGACAGCTGAATCTTCATGATTAGAGATCTATGAGAGGTGGTGCTGGCCATGGTAATTCTTCACCGGTCACTATGGAAGAATGTCTTGATTTAACACCGTTTAGATGCTGGTCGTCAGTGAAAATCCAAAACTTATTATTTGAAATTGCTTGGTATACGAGTTCGGCCACCTCGTCAGGTTGCTTGGCGTTAGCGACTATCCACTCCATAAAAGCTTCTCTTAGAAGAAGTTCGTCTTCAGTAAAGTCACCAGTTGAACTATTAAGTAAATCTTCCGGACGGTTTCTTTCTGAGTTGAATATGTTTGTTGATACGAACCCCGGGCAAAGACAACTGACGCCCACATTAGAATTTTCTGTCAATAATTCCTGACGTAGTGTTTCAGCTATAGATACAACCGCAAATTTTGTGGCGTTGTAAGGCCCAAGATTTGGAACGGAGATGAGCCCCGCGATAGATGCAGTCATGACAATATGACCTTCGTCCATTTCCCTTATAGCCGGCAGGAAAGTATTTAAACCATGTATGACCCCCCATAGATTCACCCCCATGACCCATTCCCAATCACTTATCGTTGCTTCTGAGATGGAAGAACCAAACCCGACGCCGGCATTAAGACAAACTACTTTAGGGCTACCAAACTCCTTTTCGATCTGAGTCTTCATTTCCTCTACAGAAGTGATGTCACTTACATCACAATGAACTCCCATGGCTTTATGGCCGAGTCCTTTAAGTTCTTCTACAGCTTCTTCAAGAACCGGAATTTCAATATCAGCTAAAGCTACCTTCATTCCTGCTTCCGCTAAACGTTTACCCATTGAGAGACCTATTCCGGAAGCACCACCAGTTATTAGCGCGGTTTCTTTGTTTACTTCTTTCATATATTTACCTATCCTTCTTATTCTTCAAAACCTAGTAATGCTTGTTCAATAACTTCAGGTAGAGCAGGGTGAACGTAAAGTTGATTGCGAGCTAATTCGTCAACTGTTATAGAAACGTTCATCGCGGTCACTAATTGTTGAATAAGAGTAGATGCCTGGTAACCAATGATATGAGCTCCCAGCAGAAGGCGAGTACTGGGATCAATTAGCAACTTCACGAAGCCCTGCTGATCCTCCATGGCCCAGCCGAATGCAGTATCAGAATAGTCTCTAATGGATTTAAGGTATGGAACCTTGTCGCTCAATAGATCATCTTCAGTGAAACCTACAGATGCTATTTGTGGATTTCCGAAGACCGCTTTGGGAATTACAGAACGATCAATCTTTATTAGATTCTCCGGATTTAACAAGTTGTTCGAAATTATCCTCGCTTCTGCATTAGCAGTGTGTTTCAGTTGAAGAGGATTTGTCACATCTCCCAAAGCCCAAACTCCATCAGCGGAAGTACGTAAATACTCGTCTGTTATGACATAACCAGATTCATCACAACGAACTCCGCCTTTTTCAGGGTTCAAAAATTCGGTATTGGGGTTGCGGCCAGTTGCTATCAAAAGTTCGTCTGCTTCAATATCAGTTCCTTTTTTCAAATTAATAAGAAATTTCCCTTTGTGTGCGACATGCTCAACTTCCTCAGAAAGATAAACAGTAAATCTGTCCTCGTATATCTCTGTAATCCGTTTACGTATAGAGGAGTCTGCCTCGCGTAAGAATTCTTCACCACGTAAAACCATTGTCACCTCAGAACCGAAAGCTCCAAAAATATGAGCCATTTCGATTGCAATAAAACCGCCACCAACAATTACGATTCGGTCAGGCAAATCACTCATTCTCATAATGGAGTCGGAAGTGTGAAACGGTGTTTCGTCCAAACCCGGTAATTGCGGAATGTCAGGCTGAGCACCCGCAGCTATGACTATCTGATCAGCAGAAATCACTTCTCCAGCTATTGAAAGAGTCTTTTCGGATATAAAAGCAGCTTTATCTCTGTAGACCGTCACATTCTCAAGACCTTCACGGTAACTCAGACCGGCTTCGGCTATCGGGTCGATTCTTCCAAAAATTCGTTTTTGTATTTCATCCCAATCAACGCCAGAAAATGAAGACTTGACACCAAGTTTTTTTGCAGTTTGAGCGTTAAGCGAGAGGTCTGCTGCATAAACGAGCATTTTTGAAGGAATGCATCCACGATTCATGCATGTCCCCCCAAATTCAGCTGGTTCCGCGATTGCAATATCAAGGTGGTCGTGTTCAGGTCCGATAATCGTATTGCCTGAACCCGCTCCAATGATTAATAGATCGTGATGCGGCATCTTTTTAATTAGAAGCCAAAAGGTGACCCAGAGAACGCAATGTTTGAGTACCTGCTCCCAAAGAAGTAGTGATGTGCTTATTCCATAGGGTGTAACGGTAAAGAGGGTAGTCGGTTGAAACACCCATTCCGCCGTGGCAATGTTGAGTAGCGTGTGCGATTTCTGTGGCGCGTTCTGAAGCCCACCACTTAGCTACTAGAAGATCCTCAAGAGCATCAAGGCCGGCACTGAGACGCCAAGCGGCAGAAAAGGTTGTAAGTCTTATGCCGCCTACGTTTATGAATTGGTCTGCTAAACGTTGAGTCACAGCCTGAAAAGTGGCGAGTGGCCTTCCGAATTGTTCCCTTTCGCTGGTATACGAGGCAGTCATTTTCAGCGCTGTTTCAGTTACCCCTAACTGGGTTGCGCAAAGGCTGACGAGTAAAATCTGGTGAAGCCAAGCGACACTTTCCTTACCGCCTATTTTTTCAGCAGGTGTAGCTTCAAACGACAACTCCCAGAGAGGTTCGCCCCGAGTTGAGCTGGTAGATCGCATAGTAATATTTGAATCTTCTAGATCCACTATGAAAAGAGAAGGTTCGCCATCACCCATGGCTGTTACTAAAGCTGAATCAGCATGGTTTGCATATTCGACTACAATTTTTCTACCAGTTATAAGCCCATTTTCATAAGAAGTGCTTGGTTCCATAAATTGATCATTTAAAAATTCCTGAGATGCGAAAGTTAATATTTTCGAGCCGTCTGCCACTTTAGGCAGTAAAGATTTCCGCTGATCATCTGTGGCGAATTTGTCCAATGTTAGAGAAGAAACCAAGGTCGGTAGTAAAGGGATGGGGGCTACATGTTGTCCCTGTGAGCGGAGTAAACAGGCAAGGGCAACGATATCCAAGCCGGCACCCCCAACATCTTCTTTAAGAGTTGCCCCTATCAGTCCTGAAGAAACAAACTTGCCCCAGAGTTCTTTATCAAACCACTCTTGCGAAGCTTCTATTTCTCTTAAAACTTCTAAATCTATATGATCATCGAGAATACGTTCAGCCAAATCAGTGATTTCAGTATGTTCCTCAGCGAGGTCAAAGTTCATTATTTAAACCTCATCTCCGTCTTTTTTCCCTTGGTAAACCAAGTCCAGCCATTCCGATTATGTCTCTTTGTATTTCGTTAGTTCCCCCACCAAAAGTGAGAACCCAAACGGATCGATACCCGTTCTCTATTTGTGAAGCGAGATCTGACCCAGAGTCATCTTCAATCAAGTGGCCCGTAGCACCAATTACCTCAGTTAGTTGCGTGTAGATACGGTGCATCGATTCCGAGCCGTGAACCTTTATCGCCGATGCATCTGCAGGACCCATTTTCCCATTGGTATTTGCGTAAGCAACTTCCCAGTTGAGAAGATCAAGATAACGAACGAGGGAACGACACTCAGCGAGTTTCACTTGAACCCATTCTTGGTCGATGACCCTTCGTCCATCAGGTAGTAGATTTTCACTTGCCCAGTCAATTGCATCTTTTACAAGCCGAACCATTCGTCCGGCGGCGAAAAGCGACACTCTTTCATGATTCAATTGGCTGGTGATCAAATTCCAACCCCCATTGATTTCCCCCACTCGCATACTGTCCGGAACCCTTACATCGTCATAGAAAGTCGCCGTTGTATCAGCGGCACCAAAAGTTTCAAAAGGCTGTATAGAGAATCCAGGATCTTTTGTATCAACTAAGAAAAGTGTTATTCCCTTATGGCCAGGCGCTTCGGTGTCTGTTCTAGCAGCGAGCCAAATGTAGTCAGCGTTGTAGGCAAGACTTGTATACAACTTCTGGCCATTAATTATCCAGTCATCTCCGTCTCTGACTGCTCGTGTTTTCAGAGAAGCCAGGTCAGTTCCAGCCTCCGGTTCCGAATATCCAATCGAAAAATGAACTTCTCCAGCTAAAACCTTTTTAAGAAAAAAGTCTTTCTGTTCTTGTGTTCCGAATTCTCTGATGGTTGGGCCCACTGTGTTTGTTGTTAGAAAAGGGATTGGGCACCATGCTGCCTGAGACTCATTGAAAAATATGTATTGCTCAATAGGAGTGAATCCTTTTCCACCATGTTCAACGGGCCATCCAACTCCAAGCCAACCATCTTGGCCTATTTTTCGGATTAGATCCTTGTAAGGCTTATTTTCTGCAAAGTCGGCACTTTTAACTTCAGCTCTGACTTGAGGAGTCATCAGGTCACTGAAGTAAGACTCAAGCTCCTTGCGAAGCGACTCTTGTTCTTCAGTTAGATCGATAAACATTTAGACCTTTCAGATCATTAACAATTCATTATGCAACGAAAAGTTAATTTCGCGGAACAGAATCCCAGGAAGCTCCCTTGTAAGGATCCGGTTCTTTAGGCAAGCTAAGAACTCTTTCGCCAATTATATTACGTTGCACTTCATCCGTTCCACCTGCGATGCTCACCCCAGATGCCGCTAAACAACCAATAGACCATTTTTCAGCATCTTCATCGCCAATTTCCCAAGCTTGTCCACTGGTGCCGACGATTTCCATGGAGGCATCTCGGAAGAGTCGAGCCAGTAATGATCCATTGAGTTTTGCAATTGACCCTTCAGGTCCAGGTACGCGTCCAGCAGCTACGGAATCGCGTACCCTTTGTCCGATAAATCGGCGAATTTTTTCCCTTATCCATAGATCAGCGAGCATCTGCCTTATCCGCGGATCAGAGTTTTTATTCAAAGTTTTTGCTAACTCAATAAGTGTCGGAGTGCGATCAGCGGTTAATGATCCTCCACCTGCACCTATCGAGACGCGCTCAAACATGAGCATAGAGACCGCAAGGTTCCAACCTTGATTAAGGTCGCCGAGTAAACGGTTTGAAGAGACTCTTGTCTCATTGAAAAAGACTTCGTTAAAACCACTGCCACCAGAAATCTGTTTTAACGGTTTAACCTCTACAGTCGGATCATTGAAGTCGACAATGAACATCGAAAGACCTTTGTGTTTGGGAAGTGACGGGTCAGTCCTGGCCACGACTAATCCTAAATCTGCGTAGTGTGCTCCGGATGTCCAAACTTTCTGGCCTGAAATAACCCACTCCTCACCATCCTTAGTAGCGCGTGTTGACAAACTTGCAACATCCGATCCGGCACCCGGCTCAGAAAACAATTGACACCATATTTTCTCTCCCGAAATACATTCCTTCATAAAAGTGTTTTTTTGTTCTTCCGTTCCATACTGATCCAGCATGGGTAGGCACATTCCGTGTGAGATGTACAAAGGTCCATTAGGAAGACGCCAGTCACGAGCTATTTCGTCAAAAAGTTCCTGATGTTTTCGAGTAAGTCCACCTCCTCCGTATTCTTTAGAGTAGGGAAGAGCAGCTAATCCAGCTTTGAACAGTTCCTTTTGAAAATTCTTACACTCTCCAACGCGGTCAGGGTCATCTTCCAAAGTTGATTCGGAATCACCAATTTGTTCACAGTTTTCTTTTAGAAAATCCGTAACTGCAGTGCGGAAAGATTCTTCATCCTGGATGGCGGGTTCGAGATCGTTTGAATGCATTAAATGAAAGTAGTTCTACTTATCCCTTGTCTGCAATTACTAAGAGAAAAATTATTAATATCTTTTGTGAGAATCGAATACTTGCTGAAATTGCCAACATTTTTGACTAAGGAGCCAAAGACCCGCGATCTTCTAGACCCATAGGGGCAAACGGGCCAAAAAAACCATGCTCATAAAGTCCATAGCCAACGTTCCCGTCGTAGGAAAATTTTCCTACATGATCGACTATCCCATATTGGGCTAACGGTTTTATCTCATCAACTTCGAGAACTAAACCTTGTACCACGTCTTTACCTTGATGCATCCCGTGTCGCCAATCGGAATCAATGCCATAGCCGGTGCCTATTGACACCCAGTTAGGTAGAAGGGACTCACATTTGATTTCAAAAGGTGATCCTGGTGCTTCGTTAAAGGAGATTGTTGACTTTTCAAGCAACCTTGTTCCGGAAATCATTTCGTGGTTCCATTCTGGTCGTCCTAACCATTCTGAGTCTCTACCGTCATTCCAAATTCTTACCGCTTCCTCTAGAAGCCGATTTCCATCTTCTTGTTCATGACACATGTATAGAATCGAATGGTCATCAAATTGCATTGGAAAATAGTTCCACATTCCGCTCATGACATTGGTTCCTTGCCGAATTCCATCGCCTTCCGGCTCACCAACAGGTCGAATACCCCAAGAACGATCTCTCGCCCCCCACCAGTTTTCAGAAGAAACTTTGTAAGTTTCACCGGCAACGGTAATTTCACCACTCCATCTGCCATTTTGTGCAAAGCGCTGAGTGTCAAATACAACTCTCCCTTTGTTTCTTATGTACTGGTGCGGTTCTGCGTGAGCTTCCATTGAAGCTTCCCATGTGACATCCATGGCCACAGTGTGTTCCGTGGGTTCGCATACGACACGAAGTTTTCGAAGAGGTTCTAAGACTTCTATGAATATTGGTCCTACTCGTGTGTCTGAACGATCGAGTAATTCTGTTGAAGATCGAACAATGTGTTGTTTGTCTTTATGCCTGACATCTATAAATGCATCTGTTACACCCAGGTTGGGGTATTGGCCGAGTCCAAAAATAGCAAACAACTCGTCAGAACAGGGATGAAGATTAAAGTAGTAACGATCGTAGAAATTTCTATCACTAGTGGCCGGATGAGAAATGAATTGAGATGTTTGATGGACCGGGTAGTCATCCCAGGAAGAGACTGTCATAAATCCTCCATTTAAAGTTAAACCTGACGGTAGACAAAGATGTTAATTGTCATCAATTCGGCATCATACATATTTCAATGGAAAAATAAAGCAAGAGGTGTGGAATGTTTAATAAGGAAGGAAACTAATGGGGGTATTGGAAGGGAAAACCGCTTTAGTTACCGGAGCAGCTAGCGGTATTGGTCGTTCAACAGCAGAAGCTTTTGCAAAAGAGGGTGTTTTACACGTTGCACTTATTGATACAGATCAAGAGGGGTTGCTGTCGACTTCCGAAATAGTCGAAAATTTGAAAACCAGTTTTTCCATTCATTGCTTAGATGTGACTGAAGAGGATTCAGTTGCAGCGACATTGAATGAAATCGTTGACGAGCATGGAACATTAGACATCGCTTTCAATAATGCCGGTATTAACCACCCAAGTAGCAAGTTTCATGAACTTGAATTAGAGGACTGGAAAGAAATGATCCAAACTAACTTAACGTCAGTTTTCATCTGCATTAAGCATGAAATCATACATATGCTCAAATCGGATACCGGTGGTGTCATAGTAAATACTTCTTCTGGAGCTGGAATAGTGCCTGCTCCAGGTCAGGCTCATTACACAGCGGCCAAACATGGAGTCGTTGGGTTGACTAAATCAGTTGCAGCTGAATATGGCAGGCTTGGAATTCGTTGTAATGCAATTCTCCCTGGTTTGGTGGACACTCCGATGATCAGAGATGAAAATGGAGAACTAACTGAGCGAGCGAAGAGGACTCTTGAGAGAATCTCCCCATCTGGCGAACTAATAAAACCTGAACAGATAGCAGAAACCGTGACGTGGCTTTCTTCCAATGCGTCAGAAAAAGTCAATGGACAATCTGTTGTAATTGATGGTGGTGGAATAATGCGATGAATTTCGCATCTACAATAAGTAACAACGAAGACAGTTGAGAGAGTAATGACAGAAGAAAATAATTTTGACGTCATAGTCGTAGGGGCAGGTATTTCTGGCATTGGGTCTGCTTACCGTCTCCAGAAGGAATGCCCCGATCGCTCTTTCGTCATACTCGAAGGGCGGCCAAATTTGGGTGGTACATGGGATTTATTCCGATATCCCGGAATTCGATCAGACAGTGATATGCACACTTTGGGTTTCAGCTTCAAACCATGGAAAGCTGCAAAATCTATCGCTGATGGTCCAGCCATTCTTGAATACCTTGAGGAAACAGTCGATGAATTCGAAATCAGGGAAAAAATCAAATTCAACCATCATGTATCTGCAGCCGAATGGTCTAATGAAAAAGACTGCTGGACTTTAAGAGTATCGAACAGTGAAACCGGAGATATTTCCGATTATACGTGCAACTTTCTTTTGATGTGTTCTGGCTATTACAGCTATAAATCGGGATATACACCTTCTTTCGAAGGGGTAGAAACATATTCTGGGCAAATAGTTCATCCGCAGGAATGGCCGGAAGATATCGATTATGACGCAAAAAAAATCGTCGTTATAGGATCCGGAGCGACTGCAGTGACACTTGTTCCCGCCATGGCAGAAAGCGCTGAACACGTCGTCATGCTCCAAAGATCACCTACCTATGTTGTAGCACGCCCTGATCACGATCCCTTCGCTGCCATGTTGAGGAAAGTATTGCCCGAGAAAGTTGCCTACTATTTGACGAGAAAGAAAAATATTTTTGGCCAAAACTACATTTACAAATTAACCAGAAAAGACCCTGAAAAAGTTAAAGAGAAGATACTTACAGGTGTTCGTATGTCTCTTGATGAGGATTTTGATGTCGAACGTCATTTCACACCTTCTTACAACCCCTGGGATGAAAGGCTGTGCCTAGTTCCTAATGGAGATTTGTTTAAATCTATTCGTAAAGGAAAAGTTTCAGTAGTAACCGAAACTATCGACCGGTTCACTCCAGAAGGGATTTTGTTGAAGACTGGTGAAGAATTAAAAGCTGACATTATCGTCACGGCAACCGGCTTAAATCTTGTAACTCTAGGAGAAGTAGAATTTAGGATAGATGGCGATCCTGTCGATTTCTCAAGAACCTGGATATACAAAGGCTTGGCTTACTCAGACGTACCTAATCTGATTTCAACTTTTGGTTACATAAACGCTTCTTGGACACTAAGAGCTGATATCAATAGCTCTTACGCGTGCCGTCTTTTGAACCATATGAGAAAAACAGGGACAAAAAGAGCAACCCCGAAACTCAGAGAAAGTGACATGGATATGCCTCAGAGAGACTGGATAGAAGGATTCTCTTCGGGGTATATGAAACGGTCAATGTCGGAAATGCCAAAGCAAGGCGACCGCGAACCCTGGCTGAACACTCAGGATTTTTATAAAGACAAGAAAATGCTTTCGCGAAACACCTCACTTGAAGACGGGGTAATGGAATTTGTGTAAATCGAAAATAGCGGACTTGTAAATGAATAAGGTTCCAGTAGTGCTTATATCCGGAGACGACGATGTGTTGATTTCCAGATCTTTAAATAATCACATAGAAAAAGCTTTAGGGAATGAAGACAGAACTCTTGCTCTGGAGGAATTAACTGAAGCAAATTATCTTTCCTCGGAACAGTTCAATATAAGCAAGTTGGTTGATTCCGCACAAACTGCTCCTTTCTTGACGGAAAACAGAGTAGTAGTGGGCCGACACATGGGCCGTTTCAGCAAGAAAGACGACCTTGAACCTTTGCTTGAATATCTAAATTCCCCTTTGCAAACGACTTCTTTGATACTTGTTTGGGAGAAAGGAAGCAATCCTCAACAGCAGCGACTGTCGCCTGTGCCGAAGGCCCTTCTTGAAGCAATTGAAAGTTCTGGTGGAACTATCGAGAAGGTGAGTACCGGAAAAGGTAAACAGGCCGAAAAATGGCTAGCAGATTTACTGAAAGAAGCATCTGTCGAACTTACCGGCGAGGCGCGTAAGCACATCTCAGATCACTTAGGGGAAGACCGAACTAAAGTTTTTGCCCTTTTAGAAGTTTTAGCTGCCGTTTATGAAAGCAGCGAAATATTAGAACTTAGAGATGTTGAGCCATATCTGGGAGATGCAGGATCAATAATGCCGTGGGATTTAACAGACTCTATTGACTCAGGGAAAATCCCTGAAGCATTGGAACGACTCCACAGAATGCTTAGAGCAGACGGTCGACACCCGTTGGGGGTACTGGCTCTACTCCACTCTCATTATGAAAAAATGTTGCGTATTGAAGGCTCAAATCTAAAAGAGGAAAAAGCAGTAGCGGAAGCACTTTCAATTAGTCCGTACCCGGCAAAAAAGATTCTTTCCTCATCCCGAAGGTTAGGAAAAAAGAATATTTTTAGAGCTATAGGACTCATAGCGGAAGCTGACCTTGATTTAAAAGGAAAAAAAGGGTGGCCCCCCGAACTGGTTGTCGAAGTGCTTGTGGCTCGATTAGCGGCTATGCGGTAATCGTCAACTATTGCTGTTTAAACTTTTCTGAAGTCTAGATTTCTCGCGTGATGCTTTATTGGCATGAATGATGCCTTTCGCTGCAGCTCTATCTATTTTCTTAATTGCAGCAGCTGTATCTTCAGGTGTGCCTGAATCTCTAGCGGATTTCACAAGGGTACGCATCTCCGACCGAAAAGAACGATTTCTTGAACGTCGCACTTCGTTCTGACGGTTACGTTTTATTGCACTCTTAATATTTGCCACGGGTAATACAACCTTTTCTTTTAGCAGTGCTCAATCCTAGCGTGTGAAGAGAGATACAGGACAGCATAAGAAAGTAAAGAATCCAATTTAATTCATGTAATTAAGCCCACGAGAATGTACGGTCGGCAGGGATGACTAATAAAAAGATGTGCAATACGTCGATCATTGCCCATATAGATCACGGCAAGTCAACACTGGCTGACCGCATGTTGGAGCTTTGCGGAGCTGTGGATGAAAGAAATATGAGGGCTCAATATCTCGACTCTATGGATTTGGAGCGTGAAAGGGGAATCACCATAAAGCTTCAAAGCGTACGACTCGACTGGAAAGATTCGGTAATCAATCTTATAGACACACCGGGGCACGTAGATTTTGGTTATGAAGTAAGCCGCTCTTTAGCTGCATGTGAAGGTGTGATATTGGTCGTTGACGCGGCACAAGGAATAGAAGCACAAACCTTGGCTAATTGTTATCAAGCTCTCGAACATGATCTTGAAATAGTGGCTGTGTTGAACAAGATAGATCTACCAGCCTCAGAACCCGACCGATATGCAGAAGAAATAGAAAAAGCCTTAGGAATACCAACAGATGAGATTTTTAGAATTAGTGCAAAAACAGGTGAAGGGGTCTCAGAACTACTCGACGCCGTTGTAGAAAAGACACCTTCTCCTGAAGCGGACGAAGATCTACCGCTTCAAGCGTTAGTCTTTGACAGTCATTTCGACCAGTATCGCGGTGTTGTGTCTTCAGTGCGGATAATGCAGGGTCGTTTGGATACTGGAATGTCTATTAAATTCATGCAGGCTGGAACAAATCATCAACTTGATGAAGTCGGAGTTTGGCGTCCAGAAATGACACCAGTTAAAAGTCTCGGACCGGGTGAAGTGGGCTATGTCCTCGCCGGAATAAAAGACGTTGGTGAAGCTCGGTCAGGTGAAACGATAACGACTACGAACGGTGGAAGCGAGTCAGTATTAGCCGGCTACCAAGAACCCAAACCAATGGTGTTTAGTGGCTTATACCCCATAGACGGAGATGATTTCGGAGAC
>Ga0208261_1000008_pt1 | contig 86499 bp, 81 predicted proteins | sample Knorr_S7_td_DCM__FD_185595 | JGI IMG/M metagenome (GOLD analysis project Ga0208261, IMG submission 185595) | Marine microbial communities from Southern Atlantic Ocean transect - Knorr_S7_td_DCM_ad_131m_LV_B (SPAdes) (version 3) | ecosystem: Environmental > Aquatic > Marine > Oceanic | place...
CTGTCGAATGAGGCCCCATCGGTGACAACTTTCAACTTGTCTCCGTTGGCCTCCACGGATTTTGCCGGGACCCCTGTTCGGATATCTGATCCTGAGAGGCTCCTTACGAGAGTTTCCGTTAAATGACTCATACCATTTTCGAGCCCCACGAAGATAGGGGCCTTTGGTTCTGAGCCTGTTTTTGTCTGCTCGCGAAGACCTAAAATCAGGCTGCGATTACGGCGGGCTGCTTTTTCTAATTGTGGGGCGGCTAAAGCTGCGTCCAAGTGGTCCGTGTCACCGGCATTAATGCTGCCGATTAAAGGATCGACTAATCGCTCGGCTATTTGATCTCCCATCCTTCTCCGAATGAGACCGCCGACGGACTCGTCATCCCCAGGCCAGTCATCCGGTAGAAAGCGATCGAACCCTGCCCTTAGCGCAGCAAGTGGACTCACTATCCGACTCTTTAAGAGAGGGAAAAGCTTCGTTGGCACCCCTAAAACCAAACCAGCAGGGAGCTTTCTCAACTCAGCATCAACAAGAACATAAGCGCTTGAGGTCGCTGGGCTGGTCATGGCTGCGTCTAGCCCGAGCTCTTTGCAAAGATCGATAGCCCATGGAACTCGAGTGATGAATGCGTCAGCACCTTCGTCGATCGGTCGGCCTAAAAAATCAGACGTTAGGATTTTTCCTCCTAATCGAGGCGAAGCTTCTAAAAGAACTGCCTCGCTATCTGGCGACCGTTGCTGGATCTGCCGTAGCGCGGTCAAGCCGGTAACCCCACCCCCAATGACCACTACTCGTTTATTCATGAGTGAGAAGAACCTATTTGCAGACCCTCGTCGTGGACTAACGCAACCAGCTGTTCCAGAATCGCCGGGTCAGTCTCAGGTAGTACTCCGTGACCTAGATTGAAAATATGACCGGGTAAGCCACCGGCTGCCTGAAGGATCGCTCGGGCCTGCTTCTCTACAACAGCCCAATCAGATAAACACAAAGCAGGGTCTAGATTCCCTTGAACCGCTTTGTCAGATCCGACTCTTCGGCGTACCTCGTCGATTGGTACCCGCCAATCGGCGCCGACCACATCGGCACCTGCTTCGCTCATGAGCGATAAAATTTCAGCTGTTCCTAAGCCGAAGTGTGCTCGAGGGACCTCTAGATCAGCGAGTTCGTCAAATACACGTTGACTATGGGGAAAAACAAAATTCTTGTAATCGTCAGCTGATAGTGCGCCTGCCCATGAATCGAACAACTGAACGGCGCTTGCTCCTGCCAGAACTTGAGAACGCATGCTCGCGATAGCGATGTCGGCAAGTCGTGACATCAGATCATGCCAAACACTCGGTTCTGAGTGCATAAGCGATTTGGTTTTCGCATGTGTACGCGATGGTTGGCCCTCAATGAGGTAGCTCGCCACCGTAAAAGGTGCGCCGGCGAAACCTATAAGAGGGACATCAAGATTTGCTACCAGTTCCTTTACCGTTTCTAAAACATATGGAGTATCGACTGGCGGTTCGAGGTTTCGTAACCGTTGAAGGTCAGCTTTTCGTCTGAACGGTTGGCTGACGGTCGGACCCACCCCGGGAACCACGTCAATGGTAAATCCCACTGCATTCACTGGAACAACGATGTCGGAAAATAAAATGGCTGCGTCAACGCCGTATCTGCGCACTGGTTGCAATGTGATCTCAGCAGCTAGCGACGAGTTTTCGATTGCGTCAAGAATGCTGCCCTCACCCCGAATTGCCCGGTACTCCGGTAGTGAACGCCCCGCTTGGCGTTGAAACCACACCGGCACGTGACTCACCTCTAGACGTCGACAGGCCCGTAAATAGGGGCTTTCGCTTAGCGCGTGACTCGGGTGATCTATAGAAAGTGGCATTTCAACTCTGACGCTACCGGCTGGAAACCCAGGTCGATCTGAAATAAAGCGCCTGAGAACGGTATGCTGGTCTGTTCTCTAAACCGGTGATTTACGAGTGGCACATCCCGAAATCGCAGCTGAACAAGCACACATTGATCGTGCTCACCTGCTCCTCGACCGAGCAAGAGACCGTGCGCGCAAACTTCGAGGAATGGTAGAAGTCGGCAGGGGTGGAACAACGCAGGCTCGATACGAAAGAGATGTGATTGAAGGGAGCGTTCAAAATCGATTGGGGCAATTACAGCTGGGCTCGGCGTCGCTTATCTTCGGGCGAATAGATCTAGATAGCGATGACCGATTCCATATAGGCCGACTTGCTGTCGCCGATGAACGCCAAGAACCAGTGGTGGTCGACTGGCGAGCCCCCATAGCCGAACCCTTTTACAGAGCTACCGGGCGTGACCCGATGGGACTGATTCGTCGCCGTCACTTTGTTAGTCGAGGTAGAGAGCTGCTCGATATCGAAGATGAACTGTTCGACCTTGACCAACTAGACGATGGGTTCCAGGGACACGGAGCTTTGCTTGCGGCGCTCGATCAGAACCGCGATGGACAACTGAAAGACATCGTCGCCACCATTCAAGGTGAACAAGATGAGATCATCCGCGACTCTCTCAAAGGCATGCTCATAGTTCAAGGTGGACCCGGTACGGGCAAGACAGTCGTCGCACTGCACCGAGCTGCTTATTTGCTCTATACCCACCGATTTCCGCTCGAAGGGCAAGGTGTCCTCGTTGTCGGCCCGAATCGACTTTTCTTGCGCTACATCGAACAAGTCCTTCCAAGCCTTGGCGAAGCCGGCGTGTATTTGACAGTGCTCGCTGACCTATTGGCTGACCTGTTTGATGAGGTGCGCGTAACACTGCCCGACCGTCCACAGTCCGCCGCTGTTAAGGGAAACAACGACATGGTTGCTCTAATCGCCAACGCGATAAGAGACCGAGAGCGACCACTCAGAGAAGACCTCTCCATTGGATTTGGGCTCGTACGATTACGCATCACTGTTGCAGAAAGTCGACAAATCGTTCGTGAGGCGAGACGTCGATACAGACGACACAATGCGGCGCGTAGCTATGTCGAAAATGAGTTTTTTGCAGCGCTAGCCCGATCACATCAGTCCGAGCCAGATCCCGAAAATGTCCAATATCGCCTTCGCCGCGACCCCAAAATCTCCGAAGCTCTCGAGCGAATGTGGCCCGTTCTTACACCAGCACAGTTACTCAGAGACCTATTCGGTTCTAAAGCCCTCCTGGCGTCTGCCTCAACTGGGCTGCTTTCCGAAGACAAGTGGTCGACTCTGTTCCGAACTCGGGGAGATTCAGTGTCTGACTACCGTTGGAGCGATGCGGACGTACCGCTGCTCGACGAGGCCTATGCGGGTCTTGGCCCTCGTTTGGACCGACAACGAAAACCGCGAGATCCCGAGGTACGAACGTTCGGTCACATAGTCATCGACGAAACCCAAGATCACACACCTATGGCGCTGCGAATGATCGCGCGACGTTCGTTAAATGGATCAATGACGTTGGTGGGTGACATAGCTCAGGCAACAGCCCCCGGTGCTGCCGCCAATTGGGAAGAAGTATTGACCCACTTGCCTTCTGGAAGCAATGAACCGCGAGTTCGAGAACTCACGCTGAGTTACCGTATCCCCGCTCCCAATCTTGAGTTGGCGAATAAAGTGCTCGCGCTTGCCGCTCCAGACCTTGCGACGCCCAAAGCGGTTAGATCTGTGGGCAGCCCTCCCCGCATTATTGAGGTCGACGGTGGAGAGCTTGCTCCCATCGAACGACTTGTCGAAAGATCGGTAGAGATAGTTGAAGAGGAGTCAGAAGCCCTTGGAGGGGGTTCGGTTGCAATAGTTGCACCAGAGAGCGTTATTGACCTGATTGACGCAGCTTTGGAAGCAAGATCTATTGATTATGGACGAGCGACAACCGCTTCTCGTAACGTCAGTGGACCATTGCACCCCAAGATAGCTCTGGTGCCTGTCCAGCTAGTCAAAGGCCTAGAGCTCGATGGCACGGTCGTTATTGAACCCGCAACCATTCTGGCGGAAGAGCCGCAAGGCCTTCGAGCCCTATTTGTGGCACTGACTCGCTCAACCAAGCGATTAGCTGTGGTGCATGCACGTTCGTTGCCAGAAGTGCTGCGGGATTAATCTTTCGAACACAACCAGCGAGATGGATACGCAGCGTGCATAGGGGTCAGTTCGGGAAACGTTTCTAGGCGTACCCGAGAATTTGTTCGACTGCGATTTCAATTACGGTTCGATCGGGTCTTTCCTGCGGTACGCGATAGCGCTGCGCGTAGCGATCGGTTCCCTCTAGACATCGTTTAGCGTCGTCGGTTACTACTGCTGTTCCTTCAAGGCTTAGCCATCGACCTCCGTCGATTTGGCAAACAACTGCTTGACTAGGGCCCGTCTGCGCCAAGATCTTGCTTTTCATTGAGCCCGCCCAGGTAATTACTCGGACCAATTGACTCTGTTCGTCCCACGTGAAGCCGACGGCCGTTACGTGGGGGCTGCCGTCAGGTCGTAAAAGTGTCAATGAAGCTAGATGCCTTTCACGCAGAAAAGATTGCACTTCTTCGGTGAGATTTTGAGGGTCTAGAGACATTAGGAATGCGCGATCGCGTCGAGGACGTTTAGTCGTGCTGCCCGTCGAGCGGGAAGAATCGCGGCGAGGACACCGGCAACAATGCACATAATGAGAATGAAAACGAAATTACCAACTGGGATGCCAAAATCGGTGATGAACGACTCGGGCATTGCTTGAACCGCGATAAAGCCCAGCAGCGTACCGACGAGGATCCCCAAGACGCCACCGAAGACAGCGATAATGATGGCTTCCCATCTGATCATCCGTCTTGTTTGTCGTCGAGTCATTCCCACTGCTCTGAGCAACCCGATTTCTCTGGTTCTTTCGAACACTGACAACATCAAAGTGTTGACTATTCCGAGTACGGCAATAATCACCGCAAATCCGACTAGGGCGTTCACAGTCACTAAGAGGGTGTCGATGCGGCCTTCGATTGTTTCTTGGTATTCAGTTCGATCCTGAAGAACCGCTTCGGGATAGTTGATGACAACTTCATCGAGTTGGGGCCGCACTTCTGGGACTTTGGTGCCTTCCTTCAGTTCGATTGCTGCAAAAAGGTCTGACTGTCGCGCGGGATCGAAACCATTCTCGTAAGTAGTCATATCGATAACCCAGTTACCTAGTATCGACCCGTCGTCAAAGATTCCGACAACCCGAAGCTCTTTGGGACCGCTCACTGGGAAGGTCGCTGACACTGTGTCACCGATAGACAAACTGAGATCCGCAGCTGGATCTTTGTGTACCAGTACACCGTTATTGGCTAAGCCTGAGTAGCTACCTTCAATCAGTGAAATATCTATTACTCGACCTAGGCCTTCTTCTTGGGTGCCGATGACGTCTTTGGATTCACCCGCGACGCTCATCTGGGCAGTGCCGGGTCCCCCCCGAAATCCGACTGCTATTGCCACTCCGTCAATTTGGTTCATTTCGTCTACAAGTTGGGGGCTGAAACCCCATGAACTGCGCCCATCTGTATCAATAAAGAAGTCTGCCCCTAGGGAGGAATCCAGTGTTGATGAAAATGTTTTTTTGAAGCTGGTGCCGACTACCAGAACCATGGCAACGAGAGCCAGACCGACCATCAAGGCTGAGGCAGTGGACGCTGTTCTGCGTGGGTTCCGGCTCGCGTTTTGTGTGGCCAAGTTCCCCGATGCACGAGCGAAGCGGGTCATTGGCCAACCCAATATTTTCGCTGCTGGTTTAGCGACGAGGGTGCTGAGAAGAGAAATCGATACAAATAGCAGTAGCGCTCCGGCAGCCAAGAGTCCTAGTTGTTGCCCGGCTCCACTGTCAGTTGTGGTTCCCAAGACCGTTGCAACGACGCCACCTATGCCCAACAGCAAGCCGATTACCGTGCGGCGTCGACCACCACCAGACCACAAAGCTAAGTCGTCGCGTAAGGCAGCGATAGGCGGGATACTCGACGCCTTTCTTGCAGGTGAGATAGCTGCCAGGAGGGTGATGCCGATACCTACCGCTGAGGCAGCGATCCATGTTCGCGCAGCGATGACCAACGGCCCATCGGGCAGACCGGACCCATCACCGGCTTGATCGATGAGTGCTTTGATGACCCAGGTGATTCCAAGGCCGGCGAACACGCCGACTACAGAAGCAATTACCCCGATTAGTAAAGCTTCGATCAATACCGACGAACGGATTTGACGGCCGGTAGCTCCCACTGCGCGAAGTAGGCCCAGCTCTCGAACGCGTTGACCCAGAACGATCGCAAAGGTGTTGTTAATTATGAACGCGCTAACGATTAGAGCGACGGCTGCGAAGACTAAGAGAGCGTTCTGAAAGATTGTTATAAAGATGTCGAATTGATCGCTGAATTCTCCTGCGACAACATCACTTGTGACTGCTTCAAAACCATTTGGCAACTCTCGGGTCAACTTGTCTGCTAGCTCGCGTTCGTCTACTCCGGGCATAGCAGCGACCGTTACAGCTAGAAACGAGTCGGGATAATTAAAGAGCCGTTGAGCGGTCTCGGTGTTAACTAATACGAAAACTGCACCACCCCCGTTATCTTCCCCCCATCTTGTGATGCCACTGATCTGAAAATCTTCTGCTGGTTGCAGCGATCGAATAGTGATGGTGTCGCCGATTGCGATGTCGTACTTGTTCGCTGTGTCGATATCAACCATGGCTTCGCTACTGCCAGGCGCAGATCCTTCGAGAGTTTCGAATCCGCTTAACTCAGCTGTTTCCTGTTCGAAGTTGAACGCCAGGGTGGGCGCTCCACCTAAAGGCTTTACCAATTCGTCGCCCACTGAAATTCTCGGAAATCCTTGAATTACTCCTTCGGCGCCGTACACCCCTTCAGTAGACCTAATTTGGTCGACCACAGATTGTGTAACAGTCGGTCGGCTGAAAGGGTCATCTTCGATTGTTTCAACGCCTCGCACTTGAAGCCAATCAGGCCCCGCAATCTCGATAGCAATCTTGTCGAATACAGAGCGCAGACTGTCAGCGAGAATGAACGAGCCGGATACGAACGAGACTCCCAATATCACGGCGAACGTCGTCAGGGCCAGACGTATCTTTCTCGCCAGTAACGATTTGAGAGTTAATTTGAACACCTCAGTCGCCTAGCTGCTTCATCGTGTCGAGGATCAGATCAGCTGAAGGGGTTTTGAGTTCCTGCACGATTCTGCCATCTGCTAAAAACACGACGCGATCGGCATGAGCTGCAGCCGAAGGATCGTGTGTCACCATGACAATGGTTTGGTCCAGATCACGCACAGCGTCTTGCATGAACTGAAGGATTTCGCCGCCTGTCTTGCTGTCAAGATTGCCCGTCGGTTCGTCAGCAAAAATGATTTCTGGTTGCCCGGCCAGAGCCCGCGCTACTGCTACTCGTTGTTGTTGGCCACCCGATAGTTCGTTCGGTCGATGGTGTAGGCGGTCACTTAGGCCCACCGCTTCGACGACTTTGTTAACCCACGATTCTGGTGGCGCTGACGCACCGAGTTGCCGCGGAAGAGTGATGTTCTCCTCGGCAGACAATGTTGGAACTAGATTGAAAGCTTGGAAAACAAAGCCAATCCGATCACGACGGAGGAGGGTAAGTGCACGCTCGGAAAGCTCGCTGATGTCAGTATCTCCGATGTAGACCTTTCCCGAGCTCAAATTATCGAGACCCGCCAGACAGTGCATCAGAGTCGATTTCCCTGAACCAGAAGGACCCATGATCGCCGTGAATTCGCCAGAGGCAAGCTCGACGGACAACTCATCAAGGGCACGGACAACGGTCTCGCCAGAACCGTAAACTTTCGATGCCTCGAAAGCTCGTGCCGCGATGGATCTACTAGTAGTTGTGGTCATGAGAGCACCCTATGGGCCAATCGCAAAACCTGACCGCCCTCAAGAAACTTTCTTAAATTATTCTCATCCCAGTTTCTTCGCTGATGGACAAAACGAAAGCCCGGCTTGGGGGCGTTGCACCTAGCGAACTCGCTCCCGGAAGTTCGGGCAGCTAGGGTCAGCACATATGGCGGAACGTGTGCTTGTCACCAAACTGGGACTTGATGGTCATGACAGGGGAGTGAAAATAGTCGCGCGAATCCTTCGCGACGCAGGCTATGAAGTGATCTATACCGGGCTATTCCAAACTCCTGAAACAGTCGTCGCAGCAGCGATTGACGAAGATGTGTCAGCAATAGGAGTTTCAATGCTGTCAGGAGCCCACGAAGCTCTCCTTCCCATGGTTACCCAGGCTCTCGCTGACGCCGGGGCTCAAATACCAGTGATACTTGGTGGAATAGTTCCAGAAACAGACTTCCAATCAATGTATGACGTTGGCGTTGCACGCGTCCTCACACCTGGAGCTACTGCTGAAGAAGTAGTAGAAGCGGTGCGCGGAGCCATAGAAGAGGCCCGTGTTAACTGACCTCCTGACATAACCCCTCAAGCCTCTTGTAGCCTCGTAGGCGTGACTATTGAACGATTTGGGGTTGTTGGCTGTGGCCTGATGGGATCGGGCATTGCCGAAGTAGCTGCCCGCAGCGGCTGCGATGTAAAGATCGTCGAAACTAATGATGGTGCTTTGCAAGCCGGGATGCAACGGATAGAGAAAAGTCTCGATCGTGCCGTCCGGGCCGAGAAAATGACGGAAGATGAACGAGAACGAGTGATGGGAAATATCTCATTCTCTACGAAGCTCCCCAGCCTCGCAGACCGCGAATTCGTAGTCGAAGCCGTCATTGAACAAGAAGAAGCAAAGCTTGAAGTCTTCAGGCGCTTGAACGATGTTGTTGACGATCCAGAGGCGATCCTAGCTAGCAATACATCGTCGATTCCCATCATGAAACTCGCCATGGCTACTAACCGCCCGCAGCAGGTGATTGGCGTCCATTTCTTCAACCCGGTTCCCGTGATGGGGCTCGTTGAGGTTATCTCGTCGCTATTAACGGGCGACAAGACAGCTGCCGTTTGTCAAGAGTTCGCGTCCGATCAACTGGGAAAGCGAGTGGTAAGCAGTCAGGACCGCGCCGGCTTTGTGGTAAACGCGTTGCTCGTTCCATACATTCTGTCGGCCATCCGGATGATGGAATCAGGCTTCGCGAGCGCTGAGGACATCGACGCGGGCATGGTTCTTGGGTGTAACCATCCGATGGGCCCGTTGGCGTTGTGTGACCTCATTGGTTTGGATACGACTATGGCCGTCGCAGAGTCGTTGTATGAAGAGTTCAAAGAACAGCTGTATGCCCCCCCGCCGCTACTAAGTCGGATGTGTGATGCCGGACTGCTCGGCCGAAAGAACGGTCGAGGCTTCTATCGGTATAACTAACGCCTCGTAATCGGGGCGCGTGAATTGTTGGGACCAAAAGAAATGAGTGACTCAGCCATAGAAGGAATTGACGAGGCTGGTATCGCTTCGTGGTTTGCTACACAAATACCTGGAGTGGTTCCTCCGCTTCGCTACGAGTTGATCGCCGGCGGTCATTCCAACCTGACTTTCAAGGTTCAAGACGAAACCGACAACGTTTATGTCTTGCGACGCCCACCACTGGGGCAGGTTTTGGCAACCGCTCATGACATGGAACGCGAACATCGGGTCGTTAGCGCGGTGGGCCAAACTGCGGTTCCAGTCCCAGCGACTCTTGGTGTTTGCGAAGATGTTGAGGTCAACGGCGCTCCTTTCTATGTGATGGCATATGTTGATGGAGCGGTGCTCCACAGCGACCTTGAAGCAGCCTCACTTACAGAAAAAGACCGCATGAGTTTGAGCCGGGAGGTGGTTGAGGTCTTAGCTGAGCTCCACTCCGTGGAACCAGATGCCATTGGGCTAGGCGACCTGGCAAAACGAGAAGAATATTTGAGTCGACAACTGAGACGTTGGAGTCGACAGTGGGAACAGTCCAAGACACGAGAATTAGACACAATGGAAGAGGTTCAACGGTTACTGGAACAGCAGATGCCCCTTCAGATTGGATCCACCATCGTCCACGGCGACTACCGACTCGGAAACATGCTGGTCGAGTCAGGACACATACGCGCCGTCCTTGATTGGGAACTATGCACTCTTGGGGACCCTCTCGCCGACGTTGGATACTTGCTAAATAATTGGGTCGACCCAGATGAGACTCCTGCCGGTTCGAGCGCACCAACTCTCGCCGGTGGCTTCGCTAGCCGAGATCAGCTGTTGGAATGGTACGAAAGCGCATCCGGTCGAGACGTATCGCAAGTCGGCTATTACCGGGCATTCTCCTATTGGCGACTTGCTGCAATTGTCGAAGGCGTGCTGAATCGCTACTTGCAAGGGGCCATGGGAAATCAAGACGACGTCGACGTTATGACATTCAAAGACCAAGTCGAGACTTTGTCAGACTCGGCTTTAGAAGCTTTGAGCCACTAACACGTATTTGTGGAGCATCGTCTTACCCAACGACGGCTACGCTTCGCGACCTCAATGGTGTCCACAACACAGATATCCTCAACTTCGTGAACGGCGACTCTGGATCAAAAAGCGGTCGATTTCTCGCTGGAACAGTGCTCGGCGCGGTAGTCGGAGGGCTAGTGGCGGGATTGATTGTTGTCAGTCTCGGAGATCCGCAGCGCATATATGTCACCGAAACCAACAGTGGTAGGGACGAGTCTAGCGAAGCACGGGCAGGCGCGACAGACGCACAGATCACACCCACAACGGTCGCGTTGGATGCAGAAACTGTGTCTGATGAAGCCACTACACCCCGCGTAGAAATGACCGACGCGGGTCGGCTAGATGTAAAAGCGGTGTTGGCTGCCGTTGCCCCAACAGTGGTCCAGATAGAAATTCAATCGGGTGATGGCGTCTTCGGAGGCGGTCAAGGCACAGGATTCATAATCAGCGCAGATGGACAAGTGGTAACGAATGCGCACGTAGTCGAAGACGCTACCGACATCAAAGTCATGCTTTACGACGGAAGCATCAAACCCGCTGAGCTAGTTCAACAAGATCCGACCCGAGATTTAGCGGTTCTAAAGATTGAAGGAGAGGATCTTCCAGCAGCACGGCTCGGGACTTCCGCCGAGGTCGAAGTCGGGGATGAAGTGCTTGCCATAGGTAACGCGTTAGGACTCGGCGACACACCAACTGTCACTACTGGCATCGTCTCAGCCTTAGAGCGAGAACTGCAACTATCGGGAAGTCGCCTTACCCGTCTCATCCAGACTGACGCAGCTATCAACCCTGGCAACTCCGGCGGGCCACTTGTTAACGCCAACGGGGAAGTCATCGGAGTGAACACTGCCATTGCCGGCAATGCTGAAGGCATCGGGTTTGCAATATCAATCGACCACGCTCGGCCGGTCATCGAAACACTTCAAACAGGGGAAGTGCCGAAACGGCCACTTCTGGGAGTGAACATCATCGATGTGGAAATGCTGGATGAAACCTCGCGCAGCCAGTACGACATATTTGAAGGCGTTGAAACCGGAGTGGTGATTGTTGCATTAGTTGAAGATGGCGCTGCTAACGCCGCCGGTTTAAAGGTTGGTGAGGTCGTACTTGAGTTCGATGGGCAGGAGATCAACTCAGTTCAAGACCTGGTATCGGCTGTACGCGACAGCGAGATTGGGCGAGTGGTCCGAATGTTGGTATTGGCGAACGATGGATCGACCAGAAACGTGACCGTCGAATTGGGATTCACCGAAGGAGCAGGCGGATAGTCATTGACCAGCGGGATATCTTCATCCGACGTCGGGACCAAAATTTCGCGATACTTCTCTTTCAGAAGAACGTACGAATAAACAGATGGAGAAATCATGTCCGACCGCATCTTTGACACAGGAACTGACGATATTCGATCCGAGGTTCTTGAAGGAGTGATGACAATCACGCTCAATCGTCCGGAACGAAGAAACGCAATGTCCTCCGCGATGCTGAAGGGACTAGTCGCTTCGCTAGCAGATGCAGAGACAGCTAGCGACGTAGGCGCGGTTCTACTGACCGGCGCTGGCGGCGCCTTTTGTGCGGGTGGCGACGTCAAAGGAATGGCAGAAGCTGGAGGTGAGGGGGGGGATAGCGCGCTCCAATACGACGCTCGAGTCCACTTACAACGGCGAGATCAACGAGACACTGCAGGCAAGTTGTACGAATTACCCAAACCAACTATCGCGGTTCTCCCAGGACCCGCTGCGGGTGCCGGCTTGTCGATAGCTCTGTCGTGTGATCTGAGATACGCGTCACCTAATGCAATTATGACCACTGCGTTTGCTCGAGTTGGATTTAGCGGTGATTACGGCGGAACCTATTTCATGAGTCGTCTCGTCGGCTCTGCGAAAGCTCGCGAGCTGTATTTCCTGTCAGAAAAAATTGATATGCAAGAGGCCGAAAGGTTAGGGCTGGTCAACGGAATCTTTGCAGAAGAATCTCTGCAGGATGAAGCGACCTCTATTGCTCGGAGATTGGCGCAAGGACCGACGGTTGCCTACAGGTACATGAAAGAAAATCTGAATAGGGCAGTCAATGGTGAGATGGGAGAGTGTCTCGACATGGAAGCAGCTCACCATATTCATTGCGGGCAGACACAAGACCACAAGGAAGCGGTCAAAGCGTTTGTTGACAAGCGAGAGCCGAAATTTTCAGGTCGATAACCCAACTGCAGGTCAAATTCGGTGGCTTGGGTTGACCTTCCTTACTAGCTAGAACAACAGCTAGGCGCCGCGCGTCCACCCTCAAATAGGGATACCTTCAAAACAGTGAGCGGCCGCACCTTCATACAAAATCCCGGACCAACCAATATTCCTGAACGGATTCTTCGTGCTATGGCGCGACCGGCGATCGATTTTGGCACTGAGGAATTTTCCCGGTTACTTGATACCTCGTTGGAGGACTTAAGCCGGCACATGGCAAGTTCTGGGCCACTAATCGGCTACACCAGCACAGGTCATGGCGCATGGGAGGCGACTGTTACCAACCTCTTCGACATTGGCGCACCGGTACTTCTGTGCGATAGCGGTCATTTCAGCCACAGGTGGGGCGAGATGTGTGAAGCCCTTGGCTTAAACGTCCAATGGTTTGAAACCGGATGGCGGAACGGTGTGGATCCCGACGCCCTTCACGCAGCTCTGTCCAGCGAAGACGGTAAACAGATCGAAGGGGTCCTCTTAGCCCATACAGAAACCTCAACTGGCGTGACCACAGATCTTGAAGCTGTAAGGGCTGTCCTGGATGATTTAGACCATGAGGCTTTATTGGTTGTCGACTCAATCGCGTCTTTTGGGTGTACTCCGCTGCGTGTAGACGAAATGAAGCTGGATGCCTGCCTCGCAGTGAGCCAGAAGGGACTAATGATGCCTGTCGGTCTTGCTTTCACCGGTATTAGTGAGCGGGCGGTATCGGCGGCCTACCAGAATTCTCGACAACGCTTCTACTGGGATTGGAGACGGCGACTCGAGGCTGAGGGGTACCGGATGTTTTGTGGCACTCCGCCAATACACCACATTTTTGGGTTGCAAGAAGCTATGAGCATGATTGATGAGGAGGGTGGGATCGACGCTGTAACGACTCGTCATCAACTCTTAGCTGACGCGGTTCGAGCGGCAGTCCAAGCATGGAGTTGTGCTGGAGCACTTCAATTCAATGCCGTGAACGAACATGAACGATCCAACAGCGTTACCTGTGTCCGACTAGCTGAGGAGTATGACGCTAACCAAGTGTTGCAGGTTGCTCGCGAGCGCTTCGATGTGACGATGGGCTCGGGAATTGGACCACTCGCTGGCACCGCTTTTCGCATAGGACACCTCGGTGACCTGAACGCACCGATGATCATGGGAGCTCTCGGGGCAATAGAAGCTTCGTTAAGGACTTGCGGTATCCCAGTTGGTAGTGGTGGGCTGGAAGCCGCCACAGCACTACTTAGCGAATCGAGCAGTTAGATGCCTTCACCAGCTCCGATGACCGCCACCGAGCGGTTGCAGTTGATCGACCAAATTCATGACTCGCCTCTGATGGTCGTGATCGCAGTTTCGGGAGGCGGCGTAGCGTCTATTTCAGATTTGTTATTGGTACCAGGCGCATCGAGAACAGTTCTTCAAGCCCAGGTTCCGTACTCGTTTTCGGCGTTGTCGGATTTACTTGGATACCCCCCCGAGCAAGCCGTGTCGCAAGAAGTAGCTGAGAAAATGGCTCTTGCCTGTCAAGTTCGCGCTGAGCAGCTCTCAGAAGGAAGTCTTCCAACAGCTGGAGTTGCTTGTACCGCCGCGCTTGTGACCGACCGGCAACGTCGTGGAGACAACCGGGCCCACATCGCCCTAGCAACCTCAGGGAGTCTGGCCTCTTCACATGTCGCCTTAGAAAAGGGCCTCCATGATCGAGTAACTGAGGACCGAATAGTTTCTGACGAAGTACTTCGAATGATTGGTAACAGTGCAGAGGTCGCTAGTTAGTTAACTCTGGGTAAGAATCTCAATATGGCGCGACGAGACAAACATCACATTCCTCAGCGATCAGACGAGTTTGATGCTCAGTGGTTCAGCACCACTATTGGTCCCCAATACGGCGGAGTGGTGACCAAAGTCACAAGTGAGGTCATTGGAGAAGGGATTGGTTTCTTAGGAGAGTTACATCGCTGTTCGCTTACCTGGCAAGGTGCAACGAACGCTCCGAGTTCTGTCATAGTTAAAATTCCGTCCAAAGTAGCGAAGAATCGCTCCCTCGGTGAAGCACTGGCGGTTTATGAGAGGGAGATTAGGGTCTACGACGAAATGACCCACGAACTGGGTATGCCGACACCTCAGTTCATCTATGCAGATTACGATCCCAACCCCGCGCCTTGGCTTGAGACCCTTTTTGTCTACCTTTTCGAGAAGTTGCCGGTCTTTGCCGTCAGTAAATTACTCAACCTCTTACTCCTCATAGGGGGAAAGTCTCCACGTAGATATCTACTGGTCATGGAAGACATCCATGATGCAAGGCCACCTAGTCAAGTAGAAGGTGGGTCCATTGATGACGCTCTCAATGGACTCGACTTACTAGCACGCTTCCATGCGCATAATTGGTGCAATTCTGAGCGGCGTGACTCTCACCCCATCATTTGGAGTATCGGGCACCTTCCCAAAGTTGTGCAGGCTAGCTACCGGCGCAACAGAACTGCCTTTGTCGATCGGTTCGGTGCTCTGATCGGAGAAGAAGTAGTCGCAAAGATGGACGAAATTCAGGACCAATTGCCTGACCTGTGTTCCCAGATGGAACGCGATCCCTGGACTCTGTGTCACGGCGACTACCGGCTCGACAACCTGATGTTCCGTGCCAATGGTGAAACTGTTGTCCTGGACTGGCAAGGATTAGCTTGGGGGCGACCCGGTTGGGAAGTGGCTTACTTCATCACTACTGCCCTAGAGCCACATCATCGTGCCGAGGAAGAAATGATGCTTCAGCGTTACCATCACGGCCTTATCAGTGCCGGCGTTAACGATTACCCTTATGAAGAACTGATCGAAGATGTCACTGTCTCTAAAGCCATCTTGGCTCACCGGATGGTCGCCGGAGACGACTTATTAGACACTGAGATGGAAAGCACAGATGGCGATTTCATCGAAGTTCTAGTCAAGAGAGTCGTTGGTTGGGTGGATACCAAATGACGAGACAATAGGCCGTTAACTGAATAAACCTTTTCCGATTCCATCGGCTACCACCTCAAACCCTAAGCCTGCGAGTTCGCCCCAGACTTCAAAATTATGCTCGCCCAAATAAGCGGGAGATAACAGATTGGTCGGAGGTCGTATCCCATCCAGCAACGCGGGGAACGTGTCAACGTTCCGCTGCCCAAAGATTGGATGTTCGATTTCTCGCCAAAACTCGCGCTCAGCGAGTTGAGGGTCTTCGGTAAATAGATGTTCCGCATTTTGGACTTGTCCTACGGGAACCTTCACCAATTGCAAGATCTGTTCGACGTCCGACCCCCTCATGGATGCGACCCAGTCGGCCAGAACCCGATTGATTTCATCGCGGTCAGCGCGGCGCTGCTCTTCGGTGTTGTGAGCTTTTAGTCCTTCGTTGTTAATCACCTCACAGAGACGGCTCCATTCCTCATCACTCGTCGCAGTGATTGCAACAAAACCGTCAATGCACTCGTATACCTCATTTGGAACATGGTCCTGCAGGCCGTCGCAGTTTCCGTTTGGTTGAGCGACGACTCCGTTGGAAAGCCAGTCAAGGGCAGCGGAGCCAATACTGTAAGTCCCGACCTCTAGCTGTGCCATGTCGATGTGTTGCCCTACTCCGGACTGATCGCGTGCTAGCAACGCCGCCATTGTGGAGCTCGCGGCCGCAAACCCTGCCAGATGATCGTTAAGAGAGAAACCTGGACCGATGTCTCCACGATCAGCAAAATTGGTGAGATGAGTAATGCCGCAAATCGCGTGTACGGTCGGAGCGTAAGAAATGACATGGCTCCAAGGCCCATCGTGTCCACAGCCAGACATGGAGATGTAGACCAAACGCGGATTCCACTTTTTGACGGTCTCCCAGTCCAGCCCCCAACTATCGAGGACTCCTGCGCTGTAGTTCTCAATTAAGACGTCGCAGTTCTCGATCAGTTTTTTGATGGCCGTTAGAGCCTCAGGGTGTTTCATGTCCAAACTGACACTGCGTTTACTGCGACCCCACACAAAGTAATAGGGATAATCCGGACGGTTTACCAGGGTGCTGTGTTCCTCATTTTGTACCCGAATTACGTCGGCACCTAAATCTCCGAGCATGCGCGTTGCAAACGGGCCAGCTAGTACCCAAGTCAAATCGAGAACACGGAGACCTTCCAGAGGTAGACCAGTCCCGTCCTGGGTTGAGGAATCATCAACCGCCGTTGGTTCGTGTTCGGACCAACGCTTTACGATGACATCGATCGGCGTCTCGGTCATCTTCGGTGGTTGAGGTGCAAGGGATGGTGTCTCAGAAAACCTGACTAGGCGTCCTGGCTGCCGAACCGAAGAGGACTCAATCTTTGAAAAGAACTGGCGGTGTTCGAACTGAGGGCTGGCACACGCTTGTTCTATATCGTGCACAGCACCCACGGCGACGTGACGTTTCTGTGCCTTTTCCCATAAGTCCATTGCGTCGTAGTTACGTACCCATGCTCGCATCGAATCCATAGCGTCGTCGATTTGTTCCAACACCTGCTCGACGTCGAAACCCAGCCATTTGCGACCCTCCTCGAAGTCGTCGTCCACCATCATTTGAAACGCATTGTCTGGAGTAGGTGTGAGCGTGATCATCATGTGACCGTCGCGACATTCGGCAAGGTCGTAAGCGTGCAGCCAATGAAGAGCGCCTTGGCGAGGAGCGACTTTTGGAAGAGGTAACACATCATCGAAAAACCACTGCATCAAGAGATTCTCAACAGAACCACTCAATGTCTCATGAATAGATAAGTCGAAATGCCGGCCTACGCCGTCTCTTCGAGCCTTAAAGACCCCAGCGAGCGCACACAGCGAACCCATGAAACCGGCATAGTTATACGCTTGTCTGCCCCACACGTTCAACGGTTTGTCAGGCAACCCTCCGACGGACAGGAATCCACCTAGCGCTGCTGCGGTTAGATCTGAACCGACCCAGTTCGACCGCTCCCCGGTTCTACCGAAAGGAGTGATCGAAACTTGAACCAGTCGCGGGTTAAACGCGACCAGGTCGCCATGATCTAGACCCAATTTTGTCAACTCGCCAGGTGTCTTGGTCTCGATCACCAGATCAGCTGAGCTCGCTAGGTCACGATACTTTTTTTGTCCAGCGTCAGTGTCAAGGTCAATGAAATGTTTGTCCTTGCCTCCGTCATACCACCAATCGAGTACACCGCCGGCCTCATCATTCATTGGCCGTCCGGGAGACCCATCGTTCGTGATCCGAACCACGTCCGCCCCGAATTCGGTGAGTAATTTGGTAGCAAACCGGCCGGAGTCGCCGGTTAAGTCAATTACTCGGACACCTGAGAGGGGTGTCATGATTCAATGAAGTCTTTGGCAAACGAGTCGAGCGTCTTAGAAATCTCTTTTACCTCTCCTGTGTTACATGAAAGCACGAGATCGGTTACACCAACCGCGCCGTAAGCTTCGATTAATTCTCTGTCGACGCCTTGAAAATCGCGGCGAACCTGAATAGGGAAGTTTGTAAGCTTCCGTCCGATCGACGCAGCTTCTTGATGTATGTGAGCTAGCCGTTTCCTAAGGCCTTCGGGGGAAAGACCAAGGGGGTGCCATCCGTCCCCAAGATGCGCCACTCGCTTTAACGCCGGGGCTCGATTGCCGCCTATAACTATTGGAGGATGAGGATTTTGTAGCGGCTTGGGCGAAGTAACGACAGCTTCAAAGTTCCAATACTTGCCGTTGAAAGTGGCCTCATCTTGGGTCCATAGCTGATGAAGAACCTGAATGAACTCGTTACTGTATTCCCCTCGATTGTCGTACTCGGCGCCCAAGATTTCGTTTTCCTCAGGCAAGCTTCCGACGCCAAGCCCCAGAGTGATTCGTCCATTACAAAGGTGGTCCAAGGTTGCTATTTCTTTGGCCAGCACCATCGGGTGGAGGTATGGCATTACCAAGACGCTTGTGCCTAGCGTCGCTGTTTTGGTGTGAGCAGCCAGCCAAGTCAAGGTGATGAGAGCATCGTGATACGGAGCGTGACCTAAACGATCGTGGACATAGCCCACATTGATGACGTGATGGTTTACCCACAGCGAGTCGAATCCCAGTTGCTCGGCTTGGACCCCCAGTTCCACGACATCTTGAGGGTCGGTCACACCGAAATTATTCGGAAGGGTAAACCCGAACTTCATTGTCCAACCTTTCTAAGAAACGCAATTGGCAGCAAGGCTAGCTATAGACGTGCCTCGCCTGGGTTGTCGAATCTGGTGACGGTCGAGCCCGTTGGTTGTGTAAGCGAAAGACAGACCACTTTCTGGGTCGCAGAAGGCGATTTGTCCCCCCACGCCGTTATGACCGAAAGCCATTGGGGAAACTGTTCGCCCGAGACCTCTTCTGTTGCTCATACCATCATCTCCGGCGAGAACTACGCCCAAGCCCCGATTTGCCGGAACGCCCATCGGATCGGGCAAGTGGTTGTGAACCTGTCCTGTTGCATTGGCAAGTGTTGTTGGATGCCACAGATCGTCTGGGTTGTGAAGTAGCGCCTGGTAGAACTGAGCCAAGTCTGCCGCTCTGCCGTAACCCCCGCCGCCTGGAACCCCGACCTCGCGCGTATGAGGATCGTTGAAGCGAATAATCGTTTCATCCGTCACTTCGCTAGGAGGCATTTCTCTTACGCCGAATACCGATTCGAGTTCATCGGGACTCGCTTCACCCTCGCACAGCGAGAGCTCTGCCATTGACTCCTGATTATCCGAATTAAGTCCGAGGATCCGAGGTATTCCCAGAGGGCCTGTCACTCGCCGGTCAATCTCGTCTGCGTATGGTCGACCGGTTACCTCGATGATTAGTTCTGCCAACACCCAATGAGCGCTGGTGGGATGGTACTCGTAACGGGTTCCTGGCTCCCAGTTCAGCTGCCATTCCGACATTCTTCTGCGACGACTTTCCGATGAGGACCAGACCTTGGGTCCCATCGGAGCGTGCGGAAACCCCGAAGTGTGTAACAGCACCTGACGAAGGGTGATCGGTTCCTTTCCGTTGTGTCCGAACTCTGGGATAAGCGCTGCGATCGGAGCATCCAGATCAACCAACTCCTCGCTGACAAGTTGCCAGATAGTTGAGGCAACGAAAGGTTTCGTAGCGGAAAAGAAGCAATAGCGGGTGTCTTCCGCTGCGTCTCCAATCGTACGGTCAACGACAATTTCGCCCTGAAAACCAATCGCGAGTTGGCAACTCGGCAATAGGCCCTCATTCACTTCTCTGCTGCAGCGCTCGATTAGATCATTCACTCGATCTGCGTCAATAGTGTGGTTCGCCATCCCATTGGCCTAGCACTGACCCGGCAACAACGCAGGGAAAAAGTATGAAACTGGGTGCGAAATACTAAATTTGCGTTTAGTAAGTACTGGCAATAGGATTCAGTCGATCGTCTGGGAAGGGTTTTCGGCCAACCAGGTGCGGCCTGACTACCCCAACCGGGCGTGACCGTTGGTGCCGCTTTCCACGGGGGAGGCACCGACAGCAAAGGGGGGAAGCTGAGCTACTTCAAGTAGTCAGCGACCGATCTACCCCAACGCACGGACAGCGATGGACCGGGCGCCCGAAATGGGTGTCCGGTCCTTCGGCTGTGAGACACACAGTGTCTACCGGCTACGGTCACTTATAGACCAAGAGAGGTGCTAGTGAACAACGAAGAGACAGCAGACCGGAAAGTCCAGTTCGGACTAGCTATGCGGCGCGCAGACCAAGTCGCGCAACAAGCTCAGGCAATCGAACAACTCGGATACGACTACGCCACCACTGGCGAGCACGTTTTTTTTCACGTGCCGTGCTCTAACGCATTCATATCCCTAGCGGTAGCAGCCGGTGCGACCACCAATCTCAAACTCATGTCCACCATTACTCTCCTTCCTTTGTACCCGGCCGTACTGGCGGCCAAACAAGCTGCAGCGTTGGACGTTGCTTCTGGCGGACGGTTTCACATGGGAATTGGAGTAGGAGGCGAATTGCCTCGAGAATTTGAAGCCTCCGGTGTACCGGTGTCCGAACGGGGAGCGCGTACTAACGAAGCCCTCGAAATCATGAAGCGCTTGTTTACCGAGGATGATGTTCATTTCGACGGGAAATTCAATCAGCTATCCGGCGTGACTCTCGAACCCAAACCACTGCAGCAGCCTTCGCCGCCTATTTGGATCTCCGGGAGGAAAGAAGCGGCCTGGCGAAGAGCCGCTCGCTATGGAACGGGATGGCTTCCTTATATGTATACGCCTGAGATGTTGGAAGAATCCAATCAACAAATTGCTAAATATCGAAACGAAGAAGGCAACGAAAATCCTGTAGATCCAGGGCTATTCATATTCTTTTGCTGCCATGAAGACAATGACACTGCCGTGCAGTACGCGAATGAGCGGCTGTCAAAGCAATACAACCAAGATTTCAGCCAAATGATCGACAAGTACGCGATAGCTGGCGACCCAGACCGCTGCGTGGAACGACTCACTGAATATGTTGACGCCGGTGCCCGCACCATCATTCTGAGTGCTGCATCGCCGATGAATTACGTAGAACGCGCTGAAAGTCTGATGGCGCAAGAAGTTCTCCCGCGATATCGAAAGTAAGTAGGGAATCACCCTCTCCAAGGAGCCCAGACAATGGAGCTATCGAAAATTTTTTTTGAAACGACACTTAACCAAATGCGAATTTCGGAAATGGTTACAACAGGGGAGTGGTCAGAGCGATGGTTTGATCCAATCATTGATCGTTGGGCCGAAGAGCGCGGTGACCAAATCGCAGTAACAGACCGATTTGGGTCGACTACCTGGGCGGTTCTAGCAACCCAGGTAGACGAAGCCAGCCGAGGTTTGCTAGAGCTGGGCGTTCGGCCAGGTGTCGTCGTACAAATTCAACTACCCAATTGGCATCAATTCCTAGTGGCAGTTGCGGCCGTGGAACGCATAGGCGGCGTGATTAACCCGGTCGCCCCCATTTTCAGAACTAACGAAGTTCTGGTCATGAGTGACTTAGCTCGACCGGGCGTCGTGATTACAGCAAATGAATTTCGGGGCTTTGCCTTGGGAACGATGCATACGGAACTTAGAGAGCGATGCCCGTGGGTACAAGAGATCATCACCGTGGGCGAACAACCCGTTGTAGATGCAATGACTTGGGATGAACTCCTCGAGCAAGGTCGCTTCTCTGCATATGACAGAGCCGCCGTTGATTTGCTTAGACCTGGAACGAATGACGTGTGTGAAGTGATGTTTACGTCGGGGACGACGGGTCAACCTAAAGGGGTGATGCACACTCAGAACACACTTAACGCAGCAGTTGATTGTTTCGTCGACGCGGTTTGTGACGGAGTCTCATCGCCTGGGGGAACTGCGGACGGGCCTGGCTACATATTTCATATGGCTTCGACGTTGGCGCATCAAACGGGATACCTATTCGGAATTCGCGCCCCCCTTACAGTAGGGGGTCACGTCATATTGCAAGATGTATGGGACCCCTCAGAGTTTGTCGATCTCATCGAACAGCACCAAATCCAAATTTCCATGGGCGCTACGCCGTTCTTGGCTGATGTCCTAGCGGTTGAAGCAGTGGAGAGTCGTGACCTGTCTAGCTGGAAACGATTTGTTTGCGCGGGCGCGGCTGTACCAGAACCAATCTTGGAGGATGCAGATGCTCGGCTGCCATGCGTTGTACTGCCTGGTTGGGGGATGACCGAGTGCGGTCTGCTGACTGTAGGACGTCCATCTGATTCGCTAGCGATGCGTTTAGCTGACGGTCGAGCGCTTCCCGGGAACAAAGTTCGCGTTGTGAACGAATCAGGAGAGCCCATTATTGGAACCGAAGGCGACTTACAGTGCCAAGGCTCATTGCTATTTGCTGGATATGTGCAGGGTCGCGCACTCACCGACTCATCGTGGGATGGAACTTGGTTCCAAACCGGAGACCGTGCAGTTATGAATGACGACGAGTCCATCCGCATCACCGGACGGACAAAAGACATCATCATTCGGGGTGGAGAAAACATTCCGGTAAAGGAAATTGAAGATCTCCTTTTGCGTCATCCCCAAATAACAGGAGCAGCGATAGTCGGTAAACCCGACGACCGCTTGGGGGAAATCGGTTGTGCGTTTGTACTTCCGTCCGACGGCCCACTCACTTTGGAAGACCTCACAAGTTTCTTGGAAACGCAAGGCATGACTCGGCAGTTTTGGCCGGAGGCTTTAGTAATCGTTGACGAGTTCCCCATGACGCCAAGCGGCAAGGTCCAAAAGTACAAACTCCGGCAACATTTCCTGGAAAGCAGCTGACTATCGCTGCAACTGTTCAGCTCCTAGCTGCAACTATGCCTTCCGAGGTGTAAGTCACCGTTGGATCCCACAGCAACCAGTCATAAATTCCTAACGACGCAGCTGCATCTATTTGCGCTTTTACTTCAGCCGGCCCGTAAGGCACCCTCATCGAGAAATCTTGGAGCCAGGGGACTAACGCGGTGTTGGTTCCGTCGAGCACCCGTTGGAAGTCGGCTAAAGATGCCCGAGTAATGTCGTACGGCTGGGCTTCGGGATGAGCGACACCGTATTCGCCGCGCGACCAGTGAGATGGGTAAATCATTGGTGAGACGTAATCGACATACTGAGCCATTCCCGCTACGTCCTGAGCGATGTACTCACCTCGGGTGGCCGAAATACCAAAAACGGAAACGCCTTGGAATACTCCAAACTCCCTCAAAATCGACTGCGACTGGCGGAGGAAGTCAACGATTACTGGCGAGGGATCGTCAAGACCGACCCCGGGTATGTACATGCCGTCAAGCCGGCCTTCGGGCCTACGCATATAGTCCCAAAGCACATCATCGATGCCCGCTTCTGCCGCTTCCCTAGCGATATCAAGGTTGTACTGCTGGACGCCGGGATTTTGAAAATTAGTGAAGCCACCGTATTTGCTCAATGGTCTTCCGTCGGAAGTCTGTATCACCCAATCTTGGTCACCTTTAGCCCAGGCGTATTTGGCGAGAATGGGATCCCGAAACGCGACGATGCGGCCTATCACTCGAACATCCAAAGCATGCAGTTCTTCGATGGCTTCGCGTAGGTTGAACAGATTGTCTGCAGCTCCGCTATCGATCGCCAGAGGTATGTCGCTGTTATAACCAACAACTCCGCTCTCATTTTTGAGGCTGATTTCGACGGCGGTTACTTTCCCCGCCCGAATTAATTCCAACACGGAGTTCTTAAGGCCGGTATGAGCCCAAGCAGCTGCGCTCACATGAACGCCTTGAGTTCTCGGATAGGCGATCGGGATGATCATGTTGAAGGTGCTGGTGTTCCCGGCGCGGTCTATAGCCAATACAGAGACGGGACCCGCTGGAGGCTCCTCGAGTTCGAGAACAAACGAGCCGTCTCGGGTTTCGATTGGTACCCCACCAACAACAAGAGTTGCTCCTGGTTCTGAAGTCCCGGCGATCGTAACGGGCTCATCCATAGGAACTGGCTCTAAAACATCTGGTAGTCCGATTAGAGGAGGAGTGCCGTCGACACTGAACTCGATAGCGCGAGATGTTGTTCCGTATAAGCGGCGGTCCACGACTAGTTCCAGAGAATGATCACCCTCTGTCAGCGGCGGTACAACCCAGATAATTCGGTTGCCGTAACGTTGAACTCCGCTAACAGGGAAGTCATCGAGAAGTAGTTGAGCTGAACGAGCGTTTGCTCCACTCACTGTAAATGAAATCTCCGCTCCTTCGATCGAACTGGGTTGTAGTGCCACTCCATCTTCGATACCGCCAATCTCGATCTCTACTTGGCGGATCGTGACCAGCATGAATACGACACCGATAACGGTGACCAGAGAAGCCAGAGCCATGAGCCCCCAGCGAGGACGACTTGGAGGTTGATCCGGTACCTGGATTGGAAACAGAGGCCGCCGCACCGCTCTACGATTTTCTCTGGTTGGCCGTGGAACGTTGCTGGCATAAACGGGAGGCTCTTTCTTAACCGGACGCCAAGGAAAGCCCCAGCCCTCAGCGGGGTCGCCCTCAGCGTCTTCCGCCTGTGAAGTCACATCCCCTTTTGCTAGTGAAGGTCCGACTTGTCGCCCGTGAGAGGTAAGTGACCAAGGGCCTTCGCCTAACCCGGGAGTGTGTGGCATCGGGGCCGCCAGATCGGTTCGATGGAGATGATCGAGGGCGTTTAATACGTCTTCTAGCTCGAGTCCGGTAAGGGTTGAAAGCTCGCTGGGCAAAGCTGTCCCGTTACGCGACAACAGATGTCGCAGTACCAGTTTGTGTTGAGGGGCCAGCAATGGCATTAGGCCAAGTTAGTGCCGTCGAAGCCAATAGTGACATCGTTGCCCGGTTACAACGAATTAATAGCCATACGGGTGTAAGTTCCAGTGCGTGAGTGATGAACAGCGAGAAGTTCTCGATTGGGAAAACTATGGCCTGGCGTCCCGCGCCCTGGCGGGAATGGTGGCGAACGACGGATACCGACCCGACATAATCCTCGCCATAGCCAGAGGCGGGCTTTTCGTCGCAGGTTCGCTGGGATACGCGCTTTCTGTAAAGAATCTCTATGTCATGAATGTGGAGTACTACACAGGGGTTGATGAGCGGCTTGATGTCCCAGTGGTGTTGCCGCCATACGTCGACATAGTCGATTTACGAGACACCAAAGTTCTCATCGTTGACGATGTAGCCGACACCGGTCACACCCTGGCACTAGTCCGAGATCACTGCCTCGACGAAGTCGCAGAAGTTCGTACCGCAGTGTTATACGAAAAGTCGCGCTCGGTTGTTCAGTGTGAATACGTCTGGAAGTACACCGATCAATGGATCAACTTCCCTTGGTCAACCGAACCTCCACTAGTTGAACCAGGTGACGGACCCACCGTGCTCGACGCATAAGTTGCGTGTCACGACTATCAAATCGGTGCTATGAGCTTTACTCTCTCAAAGCTCATGTGTCGCGGTCACCGTTGTGGTGATTCCACCACGAACTAACCATTCCGTTGTGACGTTCATGGATTTGGGTGCGATCGCGGCAACTAAATCATCCAAAATCTGATTAGTGATTCCCTCGTGGTGGACGCCCTCATCTCGATAACTCCAGAGATACATCTTGAGGGACTTCAATTCGACTATGTGTTGATCGGGAATGTAAGTGATTGTCACCGATGCGAAGTCGGGCTGGCCGGTCACCGGACACACGCAAGTGAGCTCAGGTGTTTCGCAACGCACCTCGTAGTCGCGACCCGGACGGGGATTATCAAGCGCAATGAGTTCTTTAGACGGTTCACTTGGCATTTCAAGTGCTCCCTTAGAGTTTGAAGACTGCAATATGACGCTACCGTTCGTTGACGCCGACACCGATGTGCAGGTAAGCCATAAGGAACCTCATGACTTCAAATCTGTTGATACGAGAAGCTCAAAACTCTGAATATGAAACAGTGGCAAATCTCACCATGGCGGCCTACAGGCCTTTGTTCGCGGGCGTCGATCTCCCGGACGACTTGGGCTGGTATGGGGCCGAGTTGCGCGACGTGGCCGGTCGTGCTGCCCGCTCTGAAATCATCGTGGCGATCACCGATGGACAAATAGTCGGAAGTCTCGCCTATCACGACGATTACTCAGAAGAAGTGAAATCCGGTAACCCCAAAAATTGCGCGGGATTTAGAGTGCTCGCGACAGACCCGAATATGCAAGGTCATGGCATTGGAGAAGCCTTGACCCGCTGGTGTATCGACAGAGCTCGCGCCGACGGTCGGACCGCGCTATTGCTCAATACAACGGATTACATGAAGGCAGCTCAACGGCTGTACCGTCGACTCGGATTTGAGCCCTACCCAGAAATCGGATACGAGATTGGAGGAAGCCAGCCCGTGGAGGTGTTGGGTTTCCGCCTAGAGCTAAGGGATTGAAATTGCAGAAGCGACGCGCAGTAATTATCACCACCATCGTGCTGGTTGCCGTAATTGGGGCGATGGGAGCCTATGGAGTTTGGCGGGTCCTATCAGCCGCCCCAGAGGAAGTATCACTGGACGCCGCGGTAGCGGCTGTGCAGCAACAAGAAACATCCAATACAGATGTTGGTGACGAACCCGCAAAGCAAACCGAGGTCAACGACGCTGCTAGTGATCCGAGTTCTTTAAATGGAGCTTGGCTTGTCGACTCGGAAACGGGCAGCTTCAGTTTTGAGGAATCAACTGGCTCATTTGTCGGATTTAGAGTCAAGGAAGAATTAGCAAAAATCGGCGCGGTCACAGCTGTCGGCCGGACCGATCAAGTGACTGGCGAACTATTTATCGATGGAAGGGAAATACAAACAGTTTCGGTTTCTGCCGACTTATCATCGATCGTCACCAACGATTCGCGTCGAGATAGCGCAGCGCGCTACGCCCTCAACGTCAAACAAAATCCGACCGCTACTTTCAATCTGACTCAGCCATTGGCACTCTCCGAGATCGACGGATCAAAAGTTTCGGTTCGAGCTGAAGGTCAGTTAACTGTCAATGCGATTACTCGAGACGTAAACGTTGATCTCGATGCGCAACTGGTTAACAACACGATTGTTGTGGTGGGTTCTACAAAGGTCACTTTTTCTGATTATGACGTCGCAGTTCCTTCGGCGAGCATTGTCCTGTCTGTAGACGATCACGGTGTCATCGAGTTTCAGTTGCTCTTTACCCGCGAATGATTGGCTACTCGCGCATCATTTCCGAACGACCGATTCCTTCGCCATCCAAAATCTGATCTCCGTCGAGTTCAACTGTGACCTTGATTAACTTGCCCGTGTAGGAATTTGGCGTTTCGTAGTGCGACACCGCAGTGCCCCTGTCCATGCCTACATCCAGTCCCGACCACGAAATCATTAGGAAGAAAATATTCTCTGTTTCTAGACTCGCTATCGCCTTGCCATCAACGACCAAGCTCCCCACCCCGTGATGTCCCTCAGGAGCTCGCGACATATGAAACCCCAAGCTAGTCGACCCCTCGGGAACCGGTTCAGGTGAACGAACGATCTGATGACTGCCCCCTATGTTGAGATCATGCACAAGATGACCTTCGTTATCGATATAAAGGCTGTAGCCAGAAGTTGCATCGCCGTGCGCAATCAGTACCCCACAAACGCCGGGACGAGTTGGCTCAACTAACGCATCTAGTCGATAGCTGCGGCTCCGGAGGTCGGGAGCGACATCGCTCGGCAAGTGACCCATTCCCGCCCAGAAAGTAAAAGACGTTCGCTGACCCAAATGCCGCTCAGCGTTCTCAGCGAATCTTTCAGCAAAACGATCATCGAGAGGTAACACCTGATACGAAGTTGCTTGTTCCCACCACAGATCAGTCATGGTTTTAAGTCGGCTCTGCTCTGAAGCTGACAGGTCCTTGGTTTCATTGAAATCAGCGTCCAGATTAAAGAGTTCCCATTCATCATCTTCGTATGGAGTTCCTGGCGGGTGATAGGCCACCGCCTTCCAACCCTCATGAATCAGTCCCCGATGCCCGAACATTTCGAAATACTGGGTCCGCTTTTCAGTAACTGCGTTCGCATCTTCGAAAGTCGACGCGAAACTCACTCCTTCTATGGGTTTTTGGGGGATCCCGTTAATAACTTCGGGTGCTTCAATCCCAATGCTGTCGAGCAGTGTTGGAACAAGATCGCATGCGTGGCAGAACTGTGCTCTCAGGCCCGGTTCGGTAACTCCCTCCGGCCAGTGGATAATTAGCGGATCTCTAACCCCACCGCCGTGAGTGTTTTGTTTATAGCGACGTAACGGAGTGTTAGCTGCCATCGACCATCCCCACGGGAAATTTGAGTGAGTGTCGGGCCCCCCGATGTCGTCAATTCTGCTCAGTTTGTCTTCCATGGACTCGGGTAGTCCGTTATAAGGACCCATCGCATTTACGAAGCCCAGCGGACCTCCTTCTTGACTCGCGCCATTGTCCGAAAGAACCATGATCACCGTATTATCAAGCTGGGCTGAAGCTTCTAAGTGAGCTACGAGCCGAGCAAGGTGCTGATCCGCGTGGTGAAGCATGGCTGCGTATGCCGCTTGGAGGCGTATCGCTACTCGCTGGGTGCTTTCATCAAGATCCGCCCAGGCTTCGACGGCGTCGTTTCTCGCTGGTAATTCCGTATCTCTGGGCACCACTCCCAACTCGATTTGTTTCGCAAGTCGTTGAGATCTTTCAGTGTCCCAGCCGTGCTGAAAAACCTGATCGTAATGCTCGATTAACTCCCTTGGCGCTTGATGGGGGGCGTGGCACGCGCCGAGCCCGATGAGGGTCATCCATGGTGTTTCGGGCAGGCTCGCCTCGTGCGATGCGATGAATTTGATTGCCTGATCAAATAGGTCTTCGGTGAGGTGATACCCAGTTTCGAACTTCCCGGGGGCTGCTATGTGACTGTTGTCGATAACCAACTCCGGTGAATAGTGGTCAGTCTCTGCATCTAAGAATCCGTAGAAGCGATCAAATCCTCTGCCGAGCGGCCAGCCGTCGAAAGGCCCCGTAGGACCCGACTCCGTCAAAGGCGTGACATGCCATTTACCTACCATGTAGTTCCTATAGCCGGATGAACCCAACATCTCCGCAAGTGTTCCGGCGTCTTTGCTTATCTTTCCTCGGTAACCCGGATAGCCGCTGTCGAAATTTGCCAGACAACCAACCCCAACTGAATGATGGTTTCGTCCCGTGAGCAACGCGGCACGGGTCGTCGAACACATAGCTGTTGTATGAAAGCCGGTGTAACGAAGGCCGCCAGCAGCTAAACGGTCAATCGTCGGGGTAGCAATAGGTGACCCGTAACAGCCAAAATCCGAAAATCCGACATCGTCGAACAGCACGATCAAAATATTGGGGCTTCCTTCCGGGGGAGTTGGACCCCCCGGCCAGAAAGGAACTGACTCGCTGCGAACATTCACGATGCAGATCCTAGGAACATTTGTTGCTCGCGTGAAGTAAGAGCCCGCTTTGAAATAGAAGCTGAGTCATCACGTAGACCTCTCGAGGTTAGGGAGTTGCCAAGCCGCGACTGCAGCGAACGCGAAGACGATCGCCAAAAGTGAATAGGTGAAAAAATATGAACCCGTGAGATCAGCCAATACGCCGCCTGTAATGGGCCCGAGCACCGAAGCTGGCCCGTAAAAAATAGTCATTGCCCCGAAAACAGCTGTGAAGTCCTGCTCGGCTACTTGATCGCGCACAAATGCTGCGGTCAAAGGAGGAACTGCCATTCCTGTTGTCCCGTATAGGACAGCAGCGAGGGCCGCCGCCCACGTGTTCCCGACTAAAACCAAAAGGCACGTGGATGCTCCAATTGCGGTCACCAAACACATCGTTTTAGGACGCCCCAAACGATCGCTGAGCCGACCGAATATGACGGCACCAACTACGCCACCGATGCCCATCAGAGCCCACAACTGAGTTGTGAATTCTCGTGACATGCCATGGTCGTTTTCGAGCGACAAACCGAAGAACTGGAACCATGAGGCAGCAACGAACGCGAATGCCATATAGAAAAAAACAGCGGTCTTCCAAGCCTGCAACCGGTTAACTGCTCTGATCCCTGCTCCCAACGGTAAAGGCGTCGAGACGTCTCCCCGCAATACGAAATAGAGAATCGCGAGAATTACTGCGGCCGAAGCGGTTTCCAAAAGCCACATTTCTCGCCACGCCCCATCGTCATCGATGACACTACGAAGAGCCGCAGTTGCGAAAGGCACGATTATTGAACCGACTGCCATAGTTGCGGTTAGCAAACCCATTACGGCACCCCTCCGTGACACAGGGACATCCGCCGTTGCGATGATCGGCATCGTTAACCAAATCCCGGCCCCACCCAAACCTGCCAGGGCTGTCCCAACCATTAACTGATTGGTGTTTGGGGCGGTTCCAAGACACAAGAGTCCACTGAGCACTACCCACAGACCACATTTCAATAACACTGTCGGCGCGACGCGGCTCGCGAGATATGTGACGGTAATGACGCCGCAGAGATATGCGGCCATATTTACTGAACCCGTAGCCCCTGACGCCGTTGCGCTTAAACCCAAGTCGTCAGCAATCGCCGGCAACAGAAGCGGCATTGTGCTGCGACCGAAAGTGTGCGAGACCACGCCTGCGAGAGTGATGAGAATTACCCTCGACCAACTCATTTGCAATGGGGCGCTAACAGCAAAAACTGAGGGTGAACCGCGTCGACCAAGAGACAACAACTCGGGTCCGTTCGTAGGGTCGATTTTCTGGGTCACAGAACGGCCCCCGCCCATCTCATCGCCACTTTGGCGTTGTTGGTGACATAACCCTACGATTGTCTCGTGCCTGTCTACTCCTATCGCTGTCAGAAAATGTGAAGAGACCTTCGATAGGCGACGGCCGATGTCGGAGTCAAGCGAACCCGCCACGTGCCCATCTGGACATGCAGACGCTAAACGCCTACTGACAACATTCCTATCTGCAACTGGTTCACTCGCTCCTGTCGATTCAGGAGAAGCAGGTTCATGGACAGGCCGGAATGGTTGTTGTGGCGGAGGCTGCCACTCCCATTGACTTCAGTTCGGTTACTCAGTTCTAGTGGCCGCTGTCGAAAGCAATTGGGAGCCGTTCAGGACCCCAGATGCCATTCTGCAAAGGCTTCCAGATAACTGTGTCATCCAAGCGCAGATTAGGTAGACGATCTGCAATCACGGAGAAAGCTTCCTGAAGTTCGGCGCGAGCCAGAAAAGCCCCAAGACAATAATGAATGCCGCTGCCGAACGTTAAATGAGGAGTGCCGCCCTCTCGAGTGATGTCGAACGCCAGTGGCGCCTCAAATTTTTGGGCATCATGATTCGCCGCAACGAAGTTAGGGAAGATGAGCGTACCCTGCGGGAAAATCAAGTCCCGATAGATGATTTCCTCACTCGCATAGCGACCGGTACCGCGCACAGCCCCCAAATATCGCATCACCTCTTCCACAGCCTGCGAAGTCAAGTCTCTGTTGGAGCGCATTAACTCAAACTGTTCGGGGTGTTGCGCGAAGAGAGCGATGGCGCAAGCGAGCTGATTTCGTGTTGTGTCAGTACCCGCTAATAAGAGTGCATTTGCCATCGAAAGCAACTCATCGGTAGAAAGCCGGTCCCCTTCTTGCTCTGCGCTGATTAAATCGCTTAGCAAGTCGTCTCGCGGCGCAGACCTTCGTTCCGCAATCAAATCCAGCATGTACGCATCCATCTCATTGCTGGCGGCGATGATCGCTGGAGCGTCTGTGGCTAAGTTGCCGTTGAATATCTTAAAAATATCGACCGCCAACCGGCTAAATAACTCCCAATCTTCCCGAGGAGCGCCGAGTAATTCGCAGATGATGGGAATGGGATACGGCTCGCACACATCGGCCACAAATTCAGAACGACCCACTTCACAAATCGGATCGAGTAGATCGTTAACCACACTTCTCATAAAAGGGCGCAAGCGGTCCGCTGATTTGGGGGTAAATGCCGGACTGACAATTCTTCGTATTCGCTGATGGTCGTCACCTTCCGTTGACAGGATGCTCGGCCGCTGGGGTCGGCTGGACCACTCTTCGCTTTCATAATTCTGGGTCTCTGCTATAAGAGACAATGCGCTGAACCACTTACGATCACGGAGCATCGCGGCACAGTCGTCGTGGGTAGTGATCACGTAACCAAGTTCGACCTTAGCGATCCAATGATCTTGAGCTAATTGGTGAAGTTGCTCGCGTCGTTCTGCCTCTGAAAGAGATAAATCTGTTGTGACAGTGGGCAAATTCAGATCGCTAATCAAGGTCGGCATTGAGTCAGCCTAGTAATTCAGGAGTTTGAAGCGAAAACAGCAGGTGAGTTAACTGCAAATAGATGACAATGGCGCTACGGTCGCAGCTATGCCCCATCCATCGATGACTACCGAACAAATCGACAACGTTCTTTGTATTTCCGTTGACGATGGCAGAGCCAACGCCTTCTCGACCCCGCTCTTAGTAGCTCTCAGTGAAGAGTTGGCTCAAGCGGAAGCGAATCCCGACATAGGAGCGGTAGTTCTCTCTGGAAACGACAAAATATTTTTCGCCGGGTTTGATTTGGACGTAATTAATTCGGGTGACCCCAAAGCAATTACAGAAATGGGAACGGCTGGAGGAGCTTTTATCCGACAAGTTTATGGAGCTTCAGTCCCGGTCGTAGCGGCGTCCACGGGGCACGCCGTGGCGGCCGGCGCATTGCTTTTGTGTGGCTGTGACTATCGCGTTGGAGTAGATGGCCCAGTCAAGATTGGGCTCAATGAGGTTGCTATCGCGCTAACCCTCCCCAAGTGGGCACTGCTGATCGCTAGCGAGCGGCTCTCGAAGCGTTATTTACAAATTGCCGTAGCTAACGCACAGATATTTGACGGCCGCGGTGCAGTGGATGCGGGATTCCTAGATGAAGTAGCTGTATCAGACCAAGTAACGGCTCGCGCGATTGAAGTAGCCCAAGGCCTCGCTGAACAACTCGACGCCAAGGCATACGCGTCAACTGTGCGAGCCTTACGAGGTGATTTACTCAGCCAGATGGACGCCGCGGTCGCAGCTGATCGCGCTGCAGCCGGTCTCTGATAGAGACCATGAGCGTTCAAGCTGAGTCAAGCGCGCGCAGAACCCTTTTCATCACGTCGCTCGTGGGCTTTATGGTTGCCATGGAGATCACGATTATTTCAATCGCTCGAAGTCAAATTTCAGAAGCTTTCCCCAGTGCCGAAGCCGCCACCCTGTCGTGGGTCATAACTGCCTACAACATTGGCGTTGCCTCACTATTGCTGCCAGCAGGATGGATGGCCGACCGGTACGGCCGAAAGAAAGTTTTCCTATGGGGGTTGGTTGCATTTATTTTCGGCTCCTTGCTATCGGGCCTCGCGACCTCACCGGCACTCTTGATCGGTGCCAGAGTCGTTCAGTCCATAGGAGGAGCCGCCCAATATCCGGCAGGCCTAGCCTTGTTACTCTCAGCGTTTCCCCTAGAACGACGGATGAGGGCGATAGGAGTATGGGGAGCGGTCAGCGGCTTAGCGGCTGCTTTAGCACCATCTCTTGGAGCGCTCCTCATCGAAGGATTCGGATGGCGTTCTGTTTTCCTCATCAATGTTCCCGTGGCGTTATTAGCTTTGATAGCGGGCCGTAGTTGGCTCATCGAAAGCAGGAGTCCAGAAGTAAGCGACAGAGTGGACCTCGTCAGTGTTCCCATGGCCTCGTTAGGCATCGGAGTGCTTCTATTGGCTTTGGTTCAAGGTGGCAGCTGGGGGTGGACCGCTCCGGCAACTATGTGTTCTGTCGTTGTTGGTGTGCTGATGTTGGCGACTTTTTTCCGACGATCGCTATCACACACAGAACCATTGTTCGATCTGCGGCTCTTTGGGATACGTACATACGCTGTGGCCAACATTGGATCTGTGTTCTTCCTGGTGGCCTTCTTTAGCTGGATCATCGTTCTGCCTGAATTCATCCAAGAGACCTGGGGATGGTCAGTCCTGCAATCAGGATTTGCGATCGCACCAGGACCAATTGTGTCCACCGTGCTATCAGTAACCAATGGTCGCCTCGCAGATCGCATCGGTCCTCAACGCATCCTCGTAGTAGGAGGTATCGCCGGCGTTGGTGGGCTTCTGCTGCATTTCGGCTACACCGGATCAACGCCGAGCCTCTTTATGGGCTTACTGCTTCCGAACTTGGTTATGGGTGTTGCCGCTGGATGTAGCTTCGCCATGCTGGTGGGAGCATCAATGTCAGAAATCCCATCCCAGCGTTTTGGCATGGCGGGCGCCGGCCGAACCACCGTCTTTCAGCTAAGCATTGCAATAGGAGCTGGATTAGCCATCACCTTGGTGGGGGACCCCGACGACGGAAGCACTGCGCTGGAAGCAATGCGAAGAGTATGGATGGTCGGTGTTCTCTGTTTCTTTGTGCAGGCAATGTTGTTCTGTTTTGTGTACCCGCGCGACTCAAAGCGAACTGCTGCGATCTCCTAGCGATCGATTCTGCTCAGCTACCAAGACTAGAAATACCTGCGCGAGATATGAACGACCTAGGGTGACAACATGCGCGGCGCAGACTTGTTTCGGTTCGGTGATGTTAAACGTGAGTTTGGTTTTCACACTGCGGCGCCCGACAACCTCACAGCTTTAACGGCGAGACAAATCGATCAGTTCAATCTAGCCGGCTACTTATCTCCACTCCCGGGACTACCGGCCGCTGAAGTCGGGCAACTTCGCCAATACCTCGACTGGCTGATACCAGAAGTCGTCTCGGCTGACGATCGAAGAAATAGCTACTCGATCAACCAATATCATCAGGTGTGCCAACCGTTATGGGAACTAATCCACACTTCGCTTCTAGTGGACTATGTCACCGATATTTTGGGCTCGGAATTGGTGTGTTGGAGTACGCACCTCTTTTGCAAACTTCCCGGTGACGGAATGGCAGTCCCGTTGCATCAAGATGCTAACTATTGGCCGTTTACTCCCACGAAATCACTGACCGTTTGGCTTGCCATAGACGATGTCGATGAAGGTAACGGAGCCATGCAATTTATTCCCGGCAGTCATCTCAGTGGCGACCTTGCCCATACCGAACTGCCATTGGACGGTTCAGTGGTCCTCAACCGGAGAGTGGTCAATCACGAAGACTACGACGACGTGGTACTCAACGAACTCCAAGCAGGCGAAGTGTCTCTGCATACTGACTTGCTGTTGCATGGATCGCCACCAAATTTGAGCGACCGCCGTCGATGCGGAATAGCGTTGCGATATTTAGCTGCAGACGTCAAAGTCGCATCAGGTGCAGAGAGTTGGGCGCACAGCGCTGTTCATGTGCGCGACGGCGACCCAACAGCATATTGGCCGAATAGACCTCGCCCAGAAAAGGATGAACCGCACAAAATGGCCCAATTCGTTGGTGGATTTGATGGGAACCGTTGAAGATTCATCTCACGTGCGCTTTGTCGAAAACTCGACTAGCCCCACTAGCTACGTGTCATCAGACGCAATTACGACAAGAAGTTCGCCGTTATCCACTTGGTCGCCGACCGTCACCCGCACCTCGCTCACCGATCCGTCAAAAGCGGCGACAATTTGATGTTCCATTTTCATCGCCTCCATCAGAACCAACAACTGTCCGGCGGCAACAGAATCACCTTCACTGATCTCTATCGCCAGAATCTTGCCGGGCATGGGGGCAGTTAAGCCGCCCTCGACATCGGCGCTATCAGGCTCAGGAAAACGACTTTTCTCCACGAAATTAAGACTGCCGGCCGGAATATCAACACACCACCGATTCCCGAATTTCGCGACATGCCCGGCAGCGCGTACCTCATCCAACTGAATCTCGAAATAGTCATCGTCCAGAGATATAAGGCGCGCAGATTTTGTTTCCTCCGCATCTCCGATGCGTACCTCAAATGAGCCATCACGTTTCGGCCTGTAATTCACTTGTATTTCGCGATCACCGTGCAGCAACAGCATTTGTTGACTGGGCATTGAACTATTCCGAAACCCGGACGGCATGAACTCCAACGAGGTAGCGCTGTCTCGATTTAGCTGCTGTGAAACCAGAGCGACTGCTATAGACGCGTCCTCGAGTTCACATTCGCCGGGAATCCTCTGCCCAGGAATGTCTACGCGAGAAATGAAGTCTGTCGTTGTGTTCCCAGCAAGAAATTCTTCGTGCCGCAATGTTGCAACCAAAAAGTCTCTGTTTGTTACCACACCATGAAGACGTGTTCGTTCTAACGCCAGCGCCAGCTTCAGAGCTGCCTCACTGCGAGTTGGCGCGTGTGAGATCACCTTTGCCAACATGGGATCAAACTCGACTGAAACCTCCGAGCCAGATTCGATGCCCGAGTCATACCTTACGGCAGGACCTGCCACTGGTTGCCAAATATCAACGCATCCGGTGGCTGGTAGAAAATCATTAGACGGGTCTTCGGCGTAAAGACGAACCTCAATCGAGTGACCCGAAATACTTAAATCGGATTGTTCGTAGCCCAATGGTTCGCCGTTGGCGATACGGATTTGTTCCCGCACAAGATCTAATCCTGTTATTGCCTCTGTGACTGGGTGTTCGACTTGCAGCCGAGTGTTGACCTCGAGAAAGAAAAATTCTGCTTCGTCGCCACTCCCATCGAGCAAAAACTCGACGGTCCCTGCTGACTCGTAGCCAATTGCTTGAACCGCTGCGACCGCAGCTTGACCCATTTGGTCTCTTAAAGCCTCAGACAGCACCGGTGATGGTGCTTCCTCAATCACTTTTTGGTGCCGGCGTTGGATAGAGCATTCTCGTTCGAAGCAGTGCAACACGGTGCCGTGCTGATCTCCCAGTACTTGAATCTCAACGTGTCTAGGAGTGGGCAAATAGCGTTCCAGAAACACGGTGTCGTTTCCGAATGCCCCCAAAGCTTCACGTTTGGCTCCGCTTATTGCATCTTCTAAGTCGGCGTCGTTGTCTACAACCCTCATGCCTTTGCCGCCTCCGCCAGCACTGGCCTTCACTAGTAGCGGAAAGCCGATCTCCTGACCGACTGTTCCAATGTCGGTTGAATCGGTCACTTCGACAGATGGAAGCGTGGGCACTGCTGCGCCAACCATGGTTTCCTTCGCCGCTAGCTTGTCGCCCATTGCGGCGATAGCTGCTGGAGGGGGACCGATCCAAGTGATCTCTGCATCTGAGACCGCTTGCGCGAACTCGGCATTTTCTGAAAGAAATCCGTATCCGGGGTGTATAGCGTCGGCCCCTACGGACTTAGCGGCCTCGAGAATCTTTGCGGTGTTCAAGTACGACTCAGTTGCGGTGGTGCCGCCGAGAGCTATAGCTAAATCCGCGTCTGTAACAAATGGAGCATCGCTATCCCCGTCGGAATAGACGGCGACAGTGAATATGCCCATTTCTTTTGCTGTACGAAATACTCTTCGAGCGATTTCGCCACGATTTGCGACTAAGAGTCGTTTGATCGTCATTAAGCGCCCCTTACATTCGGAAGACGCCGAAGCCCTCGGCGCCCTCAATTTTGTTGTTGCTGCATGCAGAGAGCGACATCGCTATGACATCGCGTGTGTCGCGGGGGTCGATGATGCCATCGTCTGTCACCCGCCCCGAGGAATACAAAGCGAGGGACTTCAGTTCGTGATAGTGCTCAACCGATTCGGTGATTTTGCGATCCGTTTCCTCATCGAATTCGAGTCCCTTGCGGGCGGCCTGTCCTCGCCGGACTAATGACATCACGCCAGCTATTTGTTTAGGACCCATAATCGCGATTTTCGCAGTTGGCCACAGATAAGTGAATCGAGTATTAAAAGCTCTCCCCGACATCCCGTAGTTGCCAGCTCCGTAGCTGTTTCCCAAGATCACAGTGATGTGAGGAACCATTGAGTTGGAAACGGCGTTGATCATTTTTGATCCGTTTTTGACGATCCCTGAATGTTCAAAATCTTTGCCGACCATGTAGCCAGTGATGTTTTGGAGAAAGACGAGAGGGATGTCCTGCTGATTGCAGAGTTGAATGAATTGTGCGGCTTTTTCGCTGCTTTCGCTAAACAAAGGCCCATTGTTGCCAATAAGGCCGACGGGGTAGCCATGGATTGACGCCCAGCCGCAAATCAGAGTTGTCCCATAACGTGCTTTGAATTCCTCGAAACGCGAACCGTCAACTATCCGGGCGATTACCTCCCGACAGTCGATAAGTGCCTGAAGATCTCGGGGCATCAATCCCAACAACTCTTCTGGATTGTGCACCGGTGGATCGTTAGGCATTGAGGGAGCAGGACCGAGTTTTCGCCAATTCAGGTGTTTGACTACCTCGCGGCACATGCGAAGCGCTTCAGCTTCGTCCTCTGCGAGGTAATCTGCGAGACCGGAGATTTCAGCATGCATTTGTGCACCGCCGAGAGTTTCGTCGTCGCTATCCTCTCCAGTCGCCATCTTGACAAGTGGGGGACCCCCTAGAAACACCTTGGATTGGTTGCGAACAAAGATGTTGTAGTCACTCATTCCGGGTTGGTAAGCGCCGCCGGCGGTTGAGCTACCGAACACCACCGCAACCGATGGAATTCGCAGCTTCGATAACTCAGTGACGTCATAAAAGAGTCTGCCTGACTCTGAGAAATGATCGCTTTGTTCAATCATCTGTCGTTCTGGGTCATCATCTCCTCGTAGGTCACCGCCAGCGGACTCAACGAACTGAATGTAGGGCATCCGATTTTCGCGAGCGATTTGGATAGCGCGCATTAACTTTCGTCCAGCTACCTGGGTCATAGCGCCACCCAAAACAGTGGGATCGTTTCCTTCGATTACACACTCGACACCTTCAATTACGCCGATTCCCATAACCAGGCCGCCGCCGACTGCATAGTTAGTGCAGTATCCAGCAAGGGAACTGATCTCAAAAAATGGTGAGTCTGTATCGAGCACCATTTGGATGCGCTCGCGCACGGGCATTTTGTCGCGGCTGCGCATTCTGTCCATAGCGGCGGGCCCGCCGCCAGCGGCCGCCTCATTGTGCAAATCATCGATGATTGCGAGCTGTTCCAGCATGTCGTCGCAGTTTTTTTCAAACCAATCGGCGTTGGTATCTATATGAGATTGGAGTACTGACACTCTGTTCTCCCTTTAAACACTTTCTTCAATCTTCGATTCCTAGGTGAAACAGCGGCCGAGAGCAAGCGCGTTGCAAAATCATCAGCCAAACTTGCAGCCGTGAGCAGCGAAACACAAGAGTCTCCATGGCTCCCGACGACCCACCGAATGGTTAGATCCGACGTTGAGCGAAACTATGTCCTGTGGGTTGACCTACCCCCGACTTACGATCCGGAGGGGGATCAGACCCACCCGCTCTATCTGTGTTTCGACGCCATGTGGACCTACGGAACAGTGGTGGACACTGTCCGACTTTTGGCACCCACTAAAGATCTCCCCAAAGCGATTGTCGTTGGTGTTGCCCATGACGAGGCTTCGTACCGGGATGTGATCCAACTCCGAGCGATGGACTTCACTACTACCGCTGTTGACGCGCCTGCGCTTACCGGTGTTCGAGTGCCCGGGGAACAACTCGGCGGCGCAGAGGCGTTTCGTTTGTGGATCCAAAAAGAAGTCATTCCATTTTTAAAGGCGCGATACCGGATCTCAGAGAGCACCTTTATTGGGCACTCATTTAGTGCACTTTTCGGAGTACATGTTCTCTTCGAAAGCCCTCAAATGTTCGACCATTATCTGCTCGCTAGCCCATCAGTCTGGTGGGATGACCAAGTCATGTTTCATCGCGAGCAAGAGCGATATGACAGCGGCGAAAGGCTTAAAGCACACGTATTTATGTCCAAGGGCGAACTAGAGACAGATGAACTGTCGCCCCATCAAGAGTTCCATGACCAACTCGCTTCGCGGGACTATGACGACTTGGAGCTTCATTGGCAGATTTTTCCCAAAGAAACCCATCTGTCGGTCACACCGGTCGCATTGAGTCACGGATTAAGGACCCTTCACGCAGCCCAATGAGCATTGTCGACCATTTCTAAGCAAGAATGGGGTCATGGGGGCACCACTAGTTACTGAAGAACCGTATGCATCGAACGGGACCGTGCCGGTGTATGACGCTGACGCGCACATAGCTGAGCCAACATCTGTATGGCAGGAGTACACGGATCCGAAATTCCGAGAAATGGTGATGCAATGTCGTTCAGTTGGGAAATTGGACAGCATATTTATCGAGAATTCTGACATTGGCACAGCATGCGCACCTGCGTGTATTCCCAACGCATACGGCACCGAAGTCACTTGGGATGACATTGTCCCTGGTAGCTATGACCCAGCTGAACGAATCAAAGTGATGGATGAAGAAGGCCTCGCCGCAGCCCTTATGTTTCCTTCACTTCACCTCCTGTCCGGTGATATTGCGGACCCGGAAGTGGCGGCTGCGAATGCTCGCGGTTACAACCGATGGATGTCGGACTTTGTGTCAGAGAACCCCGATCGACTGTATGGAGTCGGGGTAACGCCCTTGCAGTCGGTCGATCATGCCGTCGCCGAAATCGAGTTCTGTGCGGAAGCAGGACTTACTGGAATGACGTTCCGGCCTGAGCGTTACAACGGTCTTGAGTTGTTTTCCGAAGAGATAGATCGAGTTTGGTCTGCAGCTGAAGACCATGACATGACTATCGCTATTCACGGCAGCTTTGGTTCTGATATGACTAGCTTCGCTAAAACTCGCTACAGCAACCAATTCTACGTCCACATGGTGTGCCATCCGTTTGAACAGATGGCGTCGGTGATGGAGATTGTGGCGAGTGGAATTCTTGACGATCATCCTCGCTTGAGAGTGGGCTTCTTCGAGTCCGGGTTAGGTTGGCTCCCTTATTGGTTGGACCGATTAGACGAACACAAAGAGTCGATGGGCCATCTGGTGCCCAGGTTGAAACGAGAACCAACTGAAATCTTCTCCGAGCAATGCTTTGTGACGATGGAGGCCGGTGAGGGGGAGGCTTTCTCCCAGCTAGCTGACATGGGTCTGGCCCATACCGTTGTTTGGGGTTCCGATTACCCCCATTACGACTGCACATACCCCGGGGCGTTAGCGGAGCTTGACGAGACTTTCGAACGAATTGGTAGAAACGACCTACGATCAGAAGTTGTGTATACCAACGCCAGGCGATTTATGGGAGTCGGGTAATTATGACCACTGTTACTTCTGCCGATGGCCACGAATTCGCTGTATACACAGCGCAACCTTCGGCCAAAACGAAGGGACTTGTGGTCGTAGTGCAAGAAATTTTTGGGGTGAATGATCACATTCGCAGTGTGGTCGACCGCTACGCGGAACTCGGCTACATGGCGGTCGCCCCGTCACTCTTTGATCGTGTTCAAAAGAATGTTGAGTTGAATTACGACGAAGAGGGCATTGAGGTGGGACGTAAAATTGCGTTCGAAGATCTCTCAATGGATGAAGTGATGATGGACATCGAAGCAACGATTGGCCATTATCCGCAGGGGGGTGGGGTAGGCATAGTTGGTTATTGTTGGGGTGGTTCGATCTGCTATGTAGCTGCCGCGCGGCTATCGGACAAGATTTCGGCAGCATCGGGGTATTACGGCGGCCAGATCATGCCCCACATCGAGGAAGAACCAAGAGTGCCCCTGATGCTTCACTTCGGAGCAGAAGACGCAGGTATTCCGCTCGAGAACGTTCACGCGATAGCCCAGCGATGGCCTCACATAGATGTTCATATATACGAAGAAGCGGGCCATGGCTTCAACTGTGACGCCCGGGGAAGCTATGAAGAATCCTCCGCTGCACTCGCCTTAGAGCGCACCTTGGAACACTTCGCTCAGCACGTGGACGGCTAGCAGCGACTCAATCTTGGTCGAAGAAGACAAGCCCTTGATTAATAGCGGGTCCTCCATCTTCGGTGAGTACCTCAAAGCGGGCTACATCCTGACCATCAACTGGCGTCACATCTAGAACTCGCACCGTGACTGTCGACGGCATAAGCACCATGGACGCCATCCGTCCTCTAATACGACGGACGCGCTCGGGGTTACCTTCAGCAACTGTGGAGATAGTGGCACTCACGCCGAGTGCCAAGGTGGCGGTTCCGTGCAGAATGATTGCTGGTAAACCAGCAGCCTCAGCTACGGACGCATCAGTGTGTATAGGGTTCCAAATTCTTGCCGATTCGGTGTAAGTATGAGCAGCTCCTTGGGCTACAGCAACTGGTACCTCTGCTACGGGGTTCGTAGGTAACGGTCCGAGTTCAGGAACGACGGGATCATCCTGTGCTGGTCGATCGTCGCCCTCGGCAGGTACCCCCAGATACATGCCACCCTGATGTGTCGTGAACACTGGATTACCGTCAGCGTCAAAGGTCTCGATTCTCATCGTTGTATACGCACCGGGGCTCTTGTTCTCAACCCCCGTGTAGGTCAAGTGGGTATCTAAAACATCGCCCGGTTTGGGTAGACGGTGAACCGTGAGATCATGAGTTGCGTGCACCGATTGGCGGGTTTCCTCGGGCGTAATGCCCCACTTATCTGCTAGATCTCTTCCCTGAACGATCACCGGCCACTCTGGGCAGACAGCAAACATTGGGTGAGCGACAATTCCGTTCTCACGACGGGTGTCAAAGTAACAGTCTTGGGTATCACCGAGTGCAGCTGCATACGCCATGATCCAACGCGCGTCCACTTCATGTCGTATGGGCCCTATCTGATCGCCGACCATGTCTGTAGGAACCGGCATGAGGCACCTCCTCGGATTTGATTGACTCTCGCACTGTAGTTGTGATTGCGGTTGGTGGGTCGTTAGACAGGTACCGTCATTTCTGACCGGCTAGCTTCTCGGACTATGAGAGCACTTTTCTCACCAGACGGTCTTATGGGAAAGCTGTTTTTTAGGGCTGTGCGCGGATCGGTCAGAATCTTCTTGTTTCGTTGGTTCCGGCTCAGAGTTGAAGGTCGAGAACGTCTTCAGGTCAACGGCGGAGTGATTATTGCTCCAACTCATCGATCTAATCTTGATGGTCCCTTGATCGGCAGTTCGAGTCATCGACGTGTCCGATATCTGGGCAAAGATTCGCTATTTCGACCTGCTGCCGCTGGATGGGCGATGCGTTCGCTTGGATCTTTTCCTGTTCGACGAGGAGAAGCTGACTTAGATGCCATGCGCGCCGCTAAAGAAATGCTTGATGCAGGTGAATGCATGTTGGTCTTTCCTGAAGGGACCCGACAGATCGGCGACGCGATCGGAGAGGTATATGACGGGACAGCGTGGTTGGCGTCTAAGGCGAATACACCTGTAGTGCCCGTAGGTATTGCCGGTACAGAGGTGGCAATGCCAGCGGGGTCGAAGTTCCCGTCAAGGGTTCCAGTGACCGTCGTCGTTGGAGAAATCATGGACCCCCCGAAGGGGGCAGATGGCCAAAGAGCCAAACGTTCAGATCTGAAGTTGTGGACAGAAGATTTAAAGAATCGTCTGCAGGAATGTCAGAACCGCGCACGCGAAATGTTGAACGACTAATGCGTCTCTACTGGATTGCCAGCCCCTCGGGTCGGTTGGCAACAGCTCCAGCTCCAAGTGGGAGTTCGTTGGAGCGAGATATTTGGGATCTACAGCAAGAAAAGGTCACAACGGTTGTTTCGTTGCTTACCGACGATGAAGCAGTGAGTATCGGTCTGAGTGGCGAACCTGAGGCTGTTCGCTCCGCCGGAATGGAATTCATAAGTCTGCCAATACCCGACTTTGGAATTTTGGACTCATTCGATGACGCATTGGAAACCATTTCTCAGGTCGTAAATGATTTAGAGGATGGAGGCACAGTCGTCGTTCATTGTCGTGGCGGTATTGGCCGATCTTCGACCATCGCCGCAACAGCACTCACCCAAATAAATGTGAACCCTGATGACGCGATGGACCGCATAGCCGACGCCCGAGGAATGAAGGTTCCTGAAACCCCGGCACAGAGGATGTGGGTGCATGGTTACGCTGAATGGGCGGCAAAACAAGAATGACTAAGCCAGTTGCTCAGGCGCTAGAGAACGTTCGCATTTGCGACTTCACCGGACAACTCGCTGGGGCTGGAGCAACGAAAATTCTTGCTGCCTTTGGGGCAGAAGTAATTCGCATTGAGGACCCCGTTCACAGAGGCAAGTGGGATATTTTGCGGGGAGTTCCACCATGGGTCGGAGATGCGCGTGGACTTGAAGCGGGGGGAGCCTTCAACAATCACAACGCGGGCAAGCTAGGCGTGACTTTGAACCTCCGAGAGCCCCGGGCTAAAGAACTTCTCCGCGAACTCGTTGCAGTGAGTGACGCCGTAACTGAAAACTTTGCAGCGGGAGTAATGGAACGCCTCGGTTTCGGATACGAGAGCTTGCGTGAGATTCGAAACGACATCGTCTACGTCTCAAATAACGGTTTCGGAGCAACGGGACCCTATAGCCCTTTCAAGTCATGGGGCCCCATTGCTCAGGCAGTATCGGGACTCACTCATACCTCAGGTCTGCCTGATCTCCCACCAGCGGGGTGGGGTTATTCGTTTATGGATCACACCGGTGGCTACTACATGGCAACAGCAATACTTATGGGTTTGCTACATAGACAGCGCACAGGCGAAGGTCAATGGGTTGACCTCGCCTGTATTGAAGCAGCCGGCACATTGAATGGTGTCGCGACACTTGATGCGACTGTTAACCAGAGGCCGATGCGACGTTCCGGAATGCCCAATAGCAACCGATCACAGTCTCCGCATATGGCGCCACATGGGATCTGGCGAACCCGAGGTGAGGACGAATGGGTAGCAATCGCTGTGCGAAATGACGACGATTGGAAAGCAATGTCGGAAGTCATAGGAGAGCCGTGGTCGACAGAAAAACGTTGGGAACAAATAGAAGTTCGCCTGCGTGACGAAAGTGAACTTGAACAACGGCTAGCTGAGTGGGCTATTACCCATGATCGACGCGAAATAGCTGAACGTCTTGTCGATGTAGGGGTGCCCGCAGCTCCGGTTCTCAAGCCACAAGAACGAATCGAGTTTGATCAGAGAACTATCGATTTATGGGTCACCGTTGATCACACCGAAATAGGACGATCAAGAGTAGAGGGTTTACCAGTTTCCTTGTCCGAAACGCCATGGTCAGTTACGCGAGGAGCAGCCTGTCTTGGTGAACACAACGTTTACGTGTTTGGAGAATTATTGGGCCTTGATGAACAGGAAATAGCGTCGCTCGCAGAAGAGGGGGTTATCTAAATGCCTTCGGCTTCTTCTCAATCGGTTCTATCTGGATACAGGGTCGTCGAATTAACGTCTGAACGGTGTGCTTTGGCCGGCAAGCTATTGGCTGATATGGGGGCGGAGGTCATCGTTGTAGAACCCCCAGAGGGTTGTGCGACCCGATCGTGGGCGCCATACGCCGACGATGAGGCCGGGACCGAAAACTCTTTGCACTGGTGGCATTACAACACCTCAAAAAAGTCAGTGGTGCTGGATCTCGACAGTTCATCTGGCGCTCAGAGCTTTACGTCCTTGGTCGCTACTTCTGATGTAGTCATCGAAGCAGAACCCATCGGGCGACTTAACGCTTTAGGCCTAGATTGGGAACAACTCAGTCACACCAATAGTGAACTGATCTGGACATCGATTACCCATCACGGTAGAGACGGAACGGACCCTCCCTCGACTGATTTGACATTGCTAGCGGAAGGGGGCCCCGTTTGGTCCTGCGGCTACGACGACCACCAGATCGCTCCGATCCGAGGAGGGGGGAACCAGGCTTTCCACACGGCCTGTCACTATGCAGTCCCCTCGATCCTTGCTGCCTTGCTATGGCGAGAAGGTTCCGGCATAGGACAACTGATCGATGTTTCAATGTTGGGTGCTGCGAATGTGACCACTGAATTCGCGACTCTGTGGTGGTTGAACGGCGAAAGACAGGTGGAGCGCCAGACTGGGCGTCATGCTCTTCCGACCATGTCAGAGCCAACTCAAATTCAATGTGCTGATGGGAAGTGGTTTAACACCGGGGTTCCCCCGAGAAACAGGCAAGAATTTCAGGCACTGAGGACTTGGATTGAAGATCTTGGCTTGGCCGAAGAATGCGGCGTGTACGAGATTTTGAAGCTTGGAGACCAGTACGAGCGAATAGGGGTGCTCGAGCTTGATGAAGATCCACTGGCCGGAGAGGTGTTCCATGCGGGACGCGAGGCAATTGAATTCTTAGGAGCGCACCTGCCTGCTTATGAACTTTTCCTAGGGCTTCAGAAGCGTGGCATGGCATGCGGCATCGTGTACTCGCCCGACGAAATGATTGATGACCCTCATTTCATCGAACGGGGTTTCCCTCACAAAATTGAATATGAAACACGTGACGCCAGCTATACACATCCTGGAGCGCCATACCAGTTCTCCCAAACCCCGTGGTCTGCTACTCGCGCTCCCCACCTCGGCGAGCATCAGGCATTGATTGACGATCTACTCGGCTAAATATTGGCTGCTTCCGCGCGCTCGGTTGCGTGTGCTCGAGCAGCCTTTGAAAGATCTCTGACTTCGTTTCTCTCATCGTCGCTTAAGCAATCGAAATCAGGAGCATGAAGCTGATCAGTGAGGCTTTCGATGTCTTCTCTTGCTGAGTCCAAGTTGGATACGTCTGGATAAGGTTTTGGCCAACCGAAAAATTCTGCGTTCCATTCCCCCGCTGGTCCGCTAAGAATGGCCTCGAGAGGACCCATGCCCAGAGACTGAACAGCCACCGCATGCCGGCCAAAACGTAGCTCGCGCATGCATTGCGCCAGCTGAAACGTTCTAGCAGGACCTATCTCATCTGGGAGTTCTTGATCGCGCCAACCAACAAACGTCGGAGCGCCGTGCGGTGCAGCATGATTGACAATGCGCTCAAGAAGCTCACCCAGCCGCTCATTACCTTCAAAGTCGTCTAGTGCCTGAGTCCCGTACTCCTGGCAGATCTTTGTGTACACCCTGCCACCCTCAATCGGGTCGAACGCAGAGCGACCTTCCTCAACCATTGACCGCATGTGGTCGGGGTTCCAAAAGAACGCTGCGGCAACGACGTTGTCAACTGGGCAGTTACCTAAAACCCCTAAGCGTCCTACCGCGTAGGCGCCCTGACCGTCACCCATTCCGGCTTTGGCTGCTTTCTCCTGCGTAGAGGGAGCCATCAGCCACGCCATTGCCAACATTCCTAACGAACCTCGCATGCTGCGAGCAACAGTGATGTTATCCATGGCATCGAAGCTACTCAGTCAAAGATGCTTGTGCACAATGTCGAATCTCTAGCCCTGTATGCGAAGTAAATCGACTACAAAAATCAAGGGGGTGTTAGGGCCAATAGATGCACCCGCCCCGGTCTCGCCGTACGCCAAATCGCTCGGAACTTTCAAAAGCCTTCGACCACCTTCGCGCATACCGATGATGCCTTGGTCCCAGCCCTGGATCACCATGCCAACCCCAATTTGGGTAGTAAAGGGTCGTCCTCTGTTCCACGAAGTATCGAACACTGTTCCGTCTACGAGACTTCCGAGATAGTGGACCGAAACCGTGTCGCCGGGTTCCACAGCATCGCCATCACCGACTAACAGATCTTCTACTTCCAGTTCAGTCCCTACGGCACTAACCGAAGGAATTGCTGGCACAGACACGTTGACGATCCCAACAAGATCTACTGCGAACAAAAGCGTGGCATTAGCGGGTATAGCAGACCCAGCACCAGCAGCTCCGTAACCAAGGTCGGGAGGAATGACGAGAAGTCGACGGCCCCCTTCACGCATTCCTAGAAGCCCTTGGTCCCACCCGGGGATTACAGCACCCACTCCGATAGGAACGAAAAACGTTTGGTTGCGATCCCAACTAGCGTCAAACTCCGCACCAGTTTCCAGCAGGACCCCGACATACTTCACTTCGATAAGGTCTCCAGCTCCAACGACCTCTCCAGATCCCGGCACGACGTCCTTGATAACAAGATCGGATGGTTCACTGGCGTTTGCTGAAATAGTGATCAAGGGCTTCTCGCCGCCGGAGGAGACCTCCGCGAAGTCAGAAATAGAAGAATCCGAGGATGAGCTCTGCAACGGGGCCGTTGTAGTGGAGACAGGCATGTCGGAGTTCTCGGTAAGAGAGTCATCTTTAGAACTGCCGCAGCCCAACAGCAAAAGAGCAACCCCAAGGACAGACGAACCGAAAGTAAGACGCATACTCTGCAGCGTACGCATATAAGTGCGTCAATCATGCACCGATTGGTCGTTGATATGAGAAGGAACTGCGCCAAACGCGCCACCTACTTTCGACGACGCGATTCGATCAAGCTGAATGAAGTGGTGACATTGGACCGATAGCGAGGCAACATAACGATGTGAGTTTCGATCCCGTACCAGTTTTTGATTCCCAAGCGGTTACACCAGGATGGATTGGGCACGTGCTTGGTCGTGAAGGTCAATGTGTTGATTGTGAACTTGAAGCGATTGGTACTGGGCAAGTAGGCGCGAACTATCGAGCGCACCTCAATTGGTCAGACGATCAGGGACCTGCAACCGTCGTAATTAAATTTGCAGCCAGTGATTCCCAGAGCAGAAGTACTGGAATTCAGATGGGAACCTACGAACGCGAGGCTGAGTTCTATCGCGTTTTTGCTCCAAAGCTGGAGGTAGCTGTCCCATACACGCACTTTGTTGACTTCGTGCCAGGAACCGCTGATGTTGTCATAGTCATGGAGGATCTTGCGCCGCGAATGCAAGGAGACCAACTCCGAGGATGCACCTCAGATGACGCGACTCTTGCTCTTTCGCAAGCGGCGAAGCTCCACAGCGCTTATTGGGGCAAAGAGGAGCTTTCCGAACTCGCGTGGCTGAGTAGGCGAACCCCAGAACAAGTTGAGCAGACCATTGCGCTGATTGATTTACTGCAACCCGCCTTTGTTGACCGCTATCGAAGCGATTTGACGACGGAAGCGGTTGACCTGAGCAACCGGTTCGCTGCTAACGCATCACAATGGTTTGCTTGTTTACCGAGTCCCATCAGCTTGGCACACGGTGATTTTCGACTAGACAATTTGATGTTCGCCGATCCCGGAGCCTCAATTCTTCCGAGATTGGTTGTGGTTGATTGGCAAACGATCACCCATAGCCACGGAGCACACGATGTCGCTTACTTCGTTGGCTCCGCGTTTGAGCCACAATTAAGACGTGTTCATGAGCAACGACTCGTATCTAGATACTTTGATGAGCTCGTCGACACCGGTAGCGCATCTTTGCTGTCCTTTGACGAATTTTGGGATGCTTACAGACGGTTTTCTTGGTCAGGGTTTGTCATGGCAATGCTTGCTTCGATGATTGTTGGCCAAACGGACAGAGGGGATGAAATGTTTGTGACCATGGCTAATCGTCACGCCTCTCAAGTAGTTGATTTAGAGGCTGCGGAGTTCCTTAACGAGTCCAAGTAAACCCAAGATCTCAGAAGCGCTAGCGTTCAAACTATGGGTGAAGCGACGGCAGCGGTCTTACACGGAGTCGAAGACCTACGAATCGAAACATTCGCCATACCCGAAGTCGGCCCTGAAGATGCGGTTCTCAAGGTTGAGGCATGCGGACTATGTGGAACCGACCACGAGCTTTATACAGGTCACATACCCGCCCCATACCCAGTGATCCCAGGACACGAAACGGTTGGCACCATCGAATCGATAGGAGAAATCGCTGCTGCTAAATGGCAAGTTGATGTTGGCGACCGAGTAGCAGTTGAGTGCTGGCAAGCCTGTGGGGAATGTGAGCAATGTCGTACCGGGATTTATAGGCGCTGCGTCCGACACGGCCAGACTGACCTGTATGGCATGATTCCGATTGAACGGGACCCATCCCTATACGGCGGGTACTCCACACACCACTACCTGACTTCAGACTCGCTTGTTTTGCCTGTTCCCAAAGAACTCAGTGCAGTCGAAGCCACCTTATTTAACCCGCTCGGAGCTGGGATCAAATGGGGAGTTGAGATTCCTGGCACCCAACCGGGTGACTACGTCGCGATCTTAGGCCCAGGAATCAGGGGACTGTGTGCCCTTGTTGCAACTCGAGACGCAGGTGCAGAATTCGTAGCGGTGACGGGTTACGGAGCAAATGATCACCCGCGACTTGAGATGGCCGAAGCGATGGGCGCTGATCTAGTTATAGACGTGGCAGAAGAAGACCCAGCGCGAAAATTCAGAGACGCTACCGGAGGTCGCCTAGCAGACGTCGTTGTCGATGTAACCGCCAACGCGCCGACCGCATTTGGTCAAGCAGTAAGGATAAGCGCTGTCGACGCCACCATCGTTATGGCGGGGGTGCGAGGACAAAAGGGCGCCCCAGACCTTCATGCAGACGCAATTATTTGGAAAGAACTCACTGTCAGAGGAGCCTTGGGAGTTGACGCCCCTGTCTACCGCAAGGCTCTAGATCTGCTGGAACAAAGAAAATTCCCATTCGATCTATTCAGCCGTCGGGAAGTCGGGCTAGACGAAACTTCAGACCTTTTAGCGACCATGGCAGGGAACGGCGATGCACCTCCGCCAGTGCACGGAGTGATTGTCCCAGGACTTTAAGACCTGATAGGTGCAATGATTGTCACCTCGGTCTTGATTGAATCCTTCAGGACGGGCGCCAAAAAACACGAAAGAGTTGTCTATGAAATTCGGATTGATGTCAGCGAACCTGATGGGAAACGTAGAGGGCGCAGCCGCGGGTGAGTTGGCCCGCAAAGCAGAGGAAGTCGGTTTTCATTCCATTTGGGCGGTCGAACATGCCGTAGTTCCTCTTGAATACGCATCGACGTACCCCTACGACGATGGGGGACGACTCTTCAAAGGTGCTAGCCAACTCGACCATTCTGATCCTCTGATATGGCTGGCGTTTGCCGCTGCAGCAACGACGAAAATCCGCCTTGCCACAGGCATACTTATCCTTCCGCAACGCAACCCCCTTATAGCGGCCAAAGAAATAGCGAGTCTCGACCGACTTAGCGATGGGCGACTTGATCTGGGCATAGGGGTCGGGTGGCTCCGCGAAGAGTTTGAAGCGTTAGGCGTTCCCTTCGAAGCGCGAGGGGCACGAACCGATGAGTATTTGCGAGCGTTGAAAGTTCTGTGGTCTGAAACTGAAGCAGAGTTTCACGGCGACTTTGTAGATTTCGCTCCCGTTTATTGCCAACCCAAGCCAACCCAGCAGCCGATACCTATTCTGGTAGGAGGCCATTCAGATCGAGCCGCTCAGCGAGCTGGCGAACTCGGGGACGTTTTTTTCCCCGCTGAGCGCCCGGTTGAGACGCTCGTCTCTTTGCACTCGCTTGCTCGTCAACACGCAGAAAAATCTGGTCGCGACCCCTCGAAAATAGAACTCTGGACATCATCAAATGGCGATCGCGGACATCTAGACCAGCTTGTAGAGGCTGGAGTAACACAGGTAATGGTTCCAGCGCGACCACCTGAGCAACTCGAAGAGCTGTATTCGCAGCTCATTGCTGACTACGACAAGGAGGCTGCATCATGACCGGTCCCGATCGCATCACCGAACTACACACCCGTGCAGATCGTGTACGAAACGAAATGGGAGGCGCAGACAAAGTCGCAAAGATGGCAGATGAGGGAGATCGCACCATCCGTCAACACATTGAGGACTTTCTTGACACGGACTCATTTAGGGAAATTGGGACTTTCAGCCGCTCGATCAGGCTAGAAGAACGAGAGAAAACCCCCGGGGACGGCAAAATTGGCGGCCACGGCACAGTTAACGGGCGACCCGTAGCAGTATTTGGTGATGACATCACTGTCTATCGGGGATCTAGTTCGATAGTTGGAACACGGAAGGAGCACCGCCTATACGAGCGAGCTATGGCCATGGGTATACCCATCGTTCACTTTGGTGAGACAGGTGGAGCCCGCATACCGGACACAATGGGAGCGGAAGGTATCAGCGAGCCGGGCGGACTTTTCGAACTAGCAAAGCGACAACACCGAGTACCGATGGCGACAATGGTCACCGGCCAATCTTTCGGGGGTTCCTCATTCCTTTCGGCACTCTCTGACTATGTAGTTATGGTTCGCGGGTCATGTCTTGCCGTGACATCGCCGAAGGTTTTCGAAATAGCCACCGGAGAAGTGATCTCATTCGAAGACGTTGGAGGGGTAGACGTTCACGCAAGAAAGACGGGCCAGATAGACCTCGGGGTGGAAACCGATGAAGAGGGATACGAGGCGATCAAGAGATGGTTGTCATATCTGCCAAATAATGCTTGGGAATCAGCTCCTCGCGTTGAACCAGTTGGCAGTCTCGCCCACGACCCTGAGCTAGGGGATATGGTCCCTAGCAAGAGGACGCGTGGGTACGACATGCGTCGAGTCGTGCAACGGATCGTCGACCCAGATTCAATGCTCGAATTGCAGCCTCTATACGCTCGCAATGTCGTATGTGGCTTGGCGCGCCTCAACGGATTCTCAGTTGGCGTGATTGCTAATAATCCGATGTTTGGAGCAGGGACCCTTGACCCGCAGGCTTGTCACAAGATCATCCGATTGGCCACCGTCTGCGATTCTTACAACATTCCCATCATTTTCTTGGCTGACGTTCCCGGGTTCATGGTCGGAGAACGGGTCGAGCATGAACTTATGCTTCATTGGGGGATGAGAATGATGCACGCGCTTCAAAACTGTTCAGCCCCTACATTGACGGTCTGTATTCGCAAAGCTTTTGGCTTAGCGTGGCAAGCAATGAATGGCTCTCAGATGCCAGCTCTGGGGGTCTATAGCTGGCCAGGCGCAGAAATTGGCTTCATGGATCCCGAAGTTGGAGTAAATGTTGCCTTCGGATCGAAACTCGCTCGAATCGAAGATGAGAACGCCCGAGAAGCTGAGCGGCTCGAGTTAGTCCGCGAAGTCGGCGAATCAACAAACCCATACGAAGCCGCAGGAACCATGAGAATCGATGAAATTATTGACCCAGGTGACACTCGCGGCGTGCTTGCTCATGATCTAGAAATGCTTGCCCATCGAGCAGTTCCGCCGCCCGAAGCGAGACCTTTGTCTTACTGGCCAACCTGCTAACACGGCACCGTTTACGAAGAGGAACCTATGAGAGCAGCATTTACTCGACAAGGGAAAATCGTTGTTGACACGGCAGAAGATCTAGTTCCATCCGCTGGTGAAGTCTTGGTCAAGACCCTTGCTTGCGGGATTTGCGGGAGTGACCTGCACGCGCTTCGTCACGGTCATGAGATGGTCAAGAGCCAAAAAGAAACTGGCGGGCCCTTGGTATATGACGCAAGTAAAGACTTGATCATGGGTCACGAATTTTGTGCGGAAATCTTGGAAGTAGGAAGCGGCGTACCGGAACACTTAACGAGCGGAGACATCGTTTGCTCAATGCCTGTGCTCGTTCGATCCGACGGCATTCACACCATCGGATACTCCAACGAGTTTCCCGGTGGCTATGCGGAACACATGTTGCTGTCGTCTCAGCTACTTTTGCCTGTTCGAAATGGGCTATCCGCTGCTGAAGCTGCACTGACTGAACCTATGGCTGTGGGTCGCCACGCTGTAGAAAAGTCCAGTGTCACCGACGACGATGTTTGTCTTGTCATCGGTTGTGGACCAGTCGGACTAGCAGTCATAGCTGCCTTGAAACAAAAAGGCTTAGGCCCTGTGTTAGCCGCAGATTTTTCTCCCAGGCGCCGAGAATTAGCGGAGTGGATGGGCGCTGATGAAATCATTGATCCCGCGGCTGAATCACCATACGAAAGTTGGCAAGACGCGGCATGGCCTGAAGGTGTAGATCGCAATGACCCCACGCTGCGACTGCGCCAAGTGGGACCTAAACCAGGAGTTGTCTTCGAATGTGTTGGAGTCCCTGGCGTTATCGATCAGATCATGCACGGTTCGATGAGAGACACCCGGGTGGTAGTTGTAGGCGTGTGCATGGAACAGGACAGCTTCCGGCCCTTAACTGGAATCGGAAAAGAAATAAATATCCAGTTTGTCTTGGGGTATACCCAACATGAATTTGCAGACACTTTGCGAGGTATCAGCGAAGGTGAACTTGTCGTAGATCAACTGATTACCGGTCGAGTTGGTCTAGATGGCGTAGCTCAAGCGTTTGATGATCTGAATGACCCTGAAGTACACGCGAAAATTGTCGTTGAACCCTGGAAATAGCCGCTCTTGGTTCTACAGATCGAACACCCATGCCGAGGTGGGTAAGTTGCCTGGCTCGAAATCTTGGACGATCTCGTGTAGTTCCTGAAACGACTCGATGTTGGGAATCGTAAGACTGGAGAGTAAATGGTTTAAGACATCTAGTTCTGATTCCCCGAGCATCAAACGATCTTCAAGAGTTACAGCCCCATCCCGTTTTGCTAGCCGGTTACCCGATTCGTTTAAAACAAGAGGAACATGCGCGTAGGTAGGAGATTGGATACCTAGCAGCTCCGACAAATAGACCTGACGTGGAGTACTCGGAAGCAGATCGTCCCCCCGCACAACTTCTGTTACGCCCATTTCAGCGTCATCGATAACAACAACCAAATTGTAGGAAGGAGTCGAGTCTCCGCGGCACAAGACAAAATCGTCGACGGCTCCGCTGAAAGCGCCTAGCTGACGGTCTTGAAGATGCACAGTTTGACCTTCTGTGACCAGCCGTAGCGCAGGGTTTCGGCCGGATCGCTCATGATCAGAAATCTGTTTGGCTGTCAGTTTCCGACAGGTCCCTGAATAAGCACCCTCAGGTAACTGTGCGTGTGGGGCCGCGGTGGCTTCGAGGATTTCGCGTCGAGTGCACCAGCATCGATAGGTGAGACCCCGTCGCTTCAGTTCTTCAAGGGCGTCTTTGTACAGCTTTAGCCGTTCGCTTTGACGAACGACCGGGCCATCCCAGTCCAAGCCGATGCTCTGAAAGTCGCGAAGTTGGAGATCATAAAATTCTGGTCGCACAGCGCCGTCAAGATCTTCGAATCGCCACAAGAACTTTGCTTGACGAGAACGGGCAAATAGCCACGCCAAAAGACCCGTCCGAAGGTTGCCTAGATGGAATTCGCCCGTCGGGCTAGGTGCCCAGCGGCCGGTCATGAACCCTCAGCGAGCGCCTTTATCCCGTTAACGCATCGCTTCATGTTTGCCAGATGCTCTTCCTGTCGCCTCGCAATAATTAGAGTTTCCTTGTCCGGCATTGCTTCAATCGCAGGGGTCAGACCAGAAGGACCGGGTCCGAGTCGGACTGTGTGACGAAGGCGGCAACGATGACCGTGCAGTTCGTCAATTTCCCATCGCCAACGAGCCGCGGCACTGACCTCGTCTGTTCCAACTGCCCAACCGAAGCGCTCGTTTTCGACCAGCTCCGTAATCGTAGAAGTCGTTTGCCATTCCCCAATTTTCGGATGCTGGTTAGTGCCGATGAACTGAGCACCCAACTCTGGAGTGTCGAAGGACTCCGCCCAGACCGCACCCTGAAATTCTTCAGAGAATTGCGCTGCGATGCTGATATCACTTACGAGTGACCAAACTCTTTCCGGCGGGGCGTCCACATCGACTTCGACAGTGACCCCAGGACCTTCTGTGATTGATCGAGTTTGGTCGTCATCGCGAAATTCCCAGGTATGGCCCCAATTATCGAAATATGTCACTTCTTCAGCTAAACGCCGCGGCACCGACGCGAAGTCGCCGCCGATGCTGAAAGCGAGTGGTAGCAACGCAATAGGGGTCACACCTTCGGGAATACCCAGCACATCTCGGATTTCCTCGTCGTTGTTCAAAATCGCAGTCGTCCAGGCTGTCGCTAAGCCACGCGCTCGAGCGGCTAAACAGAAACTCCACGCTGACTGAACTACGGAGTCGAACAGGCCTGGTTTCTTGCTGTCGTCGTGGACACCCCAGATGCAAGGAATGACCAACGCTGGGACTTGATCTAAATTCTCAGCAAGATGGGCGGCAGACCGCATCACGCTCGTGTTCCTGTGGTCTGTTCCAGCGAGTTTGTCTCTCGCTGAGACCATCCATTTACCGGCGCTTTCCCAATAGAGCTCAGCTAAACGTTTTTTTTGCTCCGGATCGCGAATGATCAGCCACCTACGACTCGACTGGTTTCCGCCACCAGGGCCCTGCTCAGCAACATCGATGCAATCAAGAATCAATTCGTTAGGAACAGAGCGATCTAAATCGAGGCGAAGTCTTACCGACCGGGTTGTGGAAAGAACACCATCAATTGACTCTAAGTCGACGTCACTTACGTCATATCTTGAGGGAACATGTTTGCGGGATTGAGGCGAAGTCATGGTCATAGTCAAGCGCACTGCGAGCAGCGTTGCTCAATCGAAGTCGTAGATGATGCAAAGCAGAGGTCGCTCAGGTCGTAACGTGTCAGTTGTGAACAAGCGTCAACCCTTTTTGAATGCTCGTCTACAGGGCTTCGGTGCCACGATTTTTGCTGAGATGTCGGCGCTCGCTCTACAAACAAATGCAGTCAACTTGGGTCAGGGCTTTCCAGATAAAGACGGCCCCAATGAAGTAATTGATGCAGCGACAGCTGCTATCCAAAGTGGTTTAGGCAATCAATACCCGCCAGGCATTGGAGTCGCAGAACTCCGCAACGCTATCAGCGCCCACCAGCAACGCTTTTACGGCCTCGCGTACGATCCAGATTCGGAAGTCCTAGTCACCGCAGGAGCATCAGAAGCCCTTGCCGCAGCAGTGTTGGCACTCTGCGAAACTGGTGACGAAGTCGTAACTTTCGAGCCTTGGTATGACATTTACGGAGCAAACATCGCCATGGCTGGAGCGGTAAAGAAGGTTGTCACTTTACGGCCGCCCGGTTACGACTTCGAGGAAACGGAATTCCTTGCTGCGTTGTCTCCTAAAACCCGCATGATCTTGTTGAATTCGCCCCATAACCCAACGGGCAAAGTCTTCTCCCGAGAAGAACTCGAGTTCATAGCGAAGGTAGCTATCGAACGTGACTTGCTAGTTGTTACCGATGAGGTCTACGAGCATCTTGTATTCGAAGGTAACCACATACCGATCGCTTCCTTGCCAGGAATGCGCGAACGCACCGTGACCATTTCTTCAGGAGGTAAGACCTTTGCGTTTACTGGATGGAAGATCGGATGGGTTTGCGCAACTCCCGAACTAACGAGCGCTGTTCGTATAGCGAAGCAATTCTTAACCTACGTAAGTGGTGGACCATTTCAATACGCGATTGCGGTGGGCTTAGAACTAGGTGACGACTACTACTCGGACCTATTAACTGATATGCGACGGAAGAAAGACTTTTTGTCCGAGGGTTTGGAGTCTGCTGGTTTCGAAATTTTCCGGCCGCAGGGAACCTATTTTGTTACGGCTGACGCACGCTCGGTTGGGTACGAAGACGGCCTTGAGTTGTGTTGGCAACTTCCGGAGAAAGTCGGAGTCGTCGCTGTTCCCAATGTTGTTTTTTACGACAACGCAGCTGAAGGCCAACATCTCATTCGGTTCACATTCTGCAAGAGTCTTGATGTGTTGGATGAAGCAGTGACCAGACTCCAAGGTCTGCGATGAGTCTCAAAATTGCTGCCATTCAGCACGACATCGTATGGGAAGACCCTGTAGCGAACTTTGAACGTCTAGGGCCGCAAATACAACGCGCAACCGCTGCCGGAGCGCAACTTCTCGTTCTCACCGAGATGTTCTCAACCGGCTTCACAATGAATTCTGAACTCTGCGCCGAACCGCTTGATGGTCCGAGTTGTGAATTTCTTTCGACACAAGCCACAACCCTCCAGGTGTGGGTGACAGGTTCCATTCCGACCCGATGGGACGACGGAATTGCATACAACACACTTGTTCTAGTTGCACCAACCGGAGATCTGTACCGCTATAAAAAAATCCACCCGTTTAGTTTCTCAACGGAGCCCGAACACTATGGATCGGGTAGTGACTTCCTGCAGGTAGAGATTGAGGGAATCCGCGCAACTTTCTTTATCTGTTACGACCTCAGATTCGCCGATGAGTTTTGGAAAACAGCGCATTCCACCGATTTATTCGTTGTTCCGGCTAACTGGCCTGAACGTCGAAGGGCCCATTGGCAAGCGTTATTGCGTGCGCGTGCGATTGAAAATCAAACATACGTATTGGGAGTCAACCGGGTTGGTGAGGGTGATGGGCTCAACTATGCGGGAGACAGTGCCTTGATCGACCCCTGGGGTGAAACACTATTCTCAGGCGCATCCAGTGAGGCCCTTTTGGTAGCTGATGTGCATGCTGAGATAGTCGCAGAGACCAGAACAACATTTCCGGTGCTCCAAGATCGACGCAGTTAGCTGGGAAAGTTTCTGGCTTCATCATTTTTAACATTGGAGGAAAGAATGAGCTTCGTAGAAATTCGGACATATGAGCTGAAACCGGGAATGGCTAATTCATACGTTGGTCTATATCTGGAAGAAGGTTTTGAAATTCAAAAAAGCCACTTAGGTGAACCCGTCGGCTACTACGTCAGCGAGGTCGGAGACCTCAATCAGATAGTTCACATGTGGCGGTACGAAAGCTTTGAAGAGCGAGCCGAGAAACGAACGGCGTTGTTCTCCGATCCGGCGTGGCTTGAATATGTTGGCAAGGTTGGCCCCATGATCCTCAACCAAAAGAACGCCATATTCAACGACATCTTCGATAGTTAACTTCTCAGCTCCAGCCGACTAACACCACTGCCCCTAAGGCAAGAGCGAGGCCTGCTATGCGCCGCGCAGTCAGATGTTCGCTCAGCACTAAGCGAGCTAAAAGAACGGTTGCAGCAGGATAGAGGCTGGCCAATACAGCCACTGGCCCGAGCTGGCCGTAACGGAGCGCGAACAAAAAAGCCACGTTTGCTCCTGTATCGCACACGGCGCATCCAAGTAACGCCGCCCAGCTTCCCGCTGGCAAGATCGCTGATTTGCGTATTATCGCAACGCCAATTAAGACCGCAGCAGCTGACGTTCGGCCAGCAACGATGGGCCACGGAGCTGATTCGGTAGCGGTTTCACTTAAGAGAGCAAAGAAGAGGCCAAATCCAATACCCGCCAGAATGGCTTCATAAACAACTGCACTAGAAAGTCGGGAACTGTCTTTCTGTTCAGGAATAGCGAGAACGAAAATGCCCAAGAGTCCAAACAAAATGCCTAGCCATGTTCGAAAAATTTGTTGATCACCGCGCGCCAAACCCCACATGACTGGAAAGACAGCAGAGACTATTGCAGTCAAAGGAGCGAAGACGGACATCGGTCCACGAGACAAGCCCCGATACAGAAGACCCAGGCCCGCTATTCCAGCGAGTCCGGCAACGGCGCCGAGAAATAAATCGTTGAGAGTTACCGTGTCTGCAACAAGTGGGGCAAGCAGCCACAAAGGAACAACTCCAATTAGAGAAATGGTAGTGAGAACCTGAATCTGAGAATTTCGCCGAGAGGTCAGGCCACCCAAGAAGTCGCCAGAGCCATAGAGCAAGGCGGTGACTAGAGATAAAAAGACGGCCATAACTGATATGTAAGCACCAAGCAACGAGTTAGCTGAAACTGTTTAACAGTCACCACTAATCGTCAGCAGAATGTGGCCTTGGGTTCGATCTTGAACAACAATGAAGTGTCTTGCCCTCGCTGACCCCAGGTCAGCGTTAGTCACGGAAAGCTGCGCGAAATGTCAAACACACTCATGGAAAAGTGGGCCTCAAATAAGGAAGTGCTGGGCACCTGGCTCTCGTTGCCGGATTCCCATGCAGCTGAAATAGCAGCCCGAGTCGATTTCGACTACGTCTGCATCGACATGCAGCACGGTATGGCGGACTACCAGGTAGCAACAGTGATGCTCCAAGCAATAACGCTGACGCAACAGGGCACCCCTATCTGTCGCGTCCCTTGGAACGAGCCAGGCATTATCGGCCGCATGCTTGACGCTGGCGCGCAAGGAATCATCATCCCCATGGTCAACTCGGCCGAAGAAGCGGTCAGAGCAGTAGATGCCACCAAGTACCCGCCTCTCGGACAGAGAAGCCACGGCCCGACCATTATCGGCGGCCGCGCCCGAAGTCTTGGCGAGGAGTACTACCCAACAGCTAACGACACCAACGCGTGTATACCAATGATTGAAACTCGTGACGCCGTAGAAAATTTGGATGAGATTTTGGCGGTGGATGGAGTCGACGCCATTTACGTAGGTCCCGCAGACCTGTCATTGAGCTACGGATACGGCCCGGCGTATAGCGATGACAACGAAGAATATAAAGAAGTTCTCGAATACATAGTCCAGCGTTGCAACAACGCCGGAAAAGTTGCAGGTATCCACTCGACCGTCGGTTTGGCACCCAACCGACGAGAGAAGGGCTTCATGATGCAAACAATCAGTGGTGATGTAGCGGCTCTCGCCAAAGGTAGTCACAGAGATCTTCAAGACGCACGAGCCGGAGAGACAGGCGACGGTTCCTCACGTATCTACTGAACGTGACCCTCGGGTCGCTAGGACGAAAACCACCCCAGCGGCGGCGACCAAAAACCCAGCAATTTGAAAAGCGGTCGACATGGACGCTGTGTCGCTTAGCCAACCCAAAGCTGGTGGCCCCACAACAAAACCGACATCTCCGGCAGAACGGTAGAGACCGATACCCAGCCCGCGCAGCCTTTCGGGAAAAAGATCAGCGACAAATGCCGCTGGTGCAGGTCCCGCGGTCCCTGTCCCCAAAGTCAGAATGAGGTTTCCGATGACAAACCAAAGTGGCGCTGCACTGAAACTGATGACGAATGTTCCGATACCTGCCGCCAACCCGGAGAAAAGAATCACTGAACCTCTGCTGATGTTCTCTGTCGCCCATGCAGCGGGCCACAAAGTAAAGAGAGTCATTAGCCCCGTGACCGTGAATATCAAACCGATCTCACCTGGTCCCCAACCCAAAACTTCATCGGCCTGAAGCGGAACCAAGGTCGCTCGGGTTCCAGCTCGAGTCATGAAAATTGTGCCCGTAACAAATGCAATAGCCAGAAACGGTCCGCTGCGAACGATCTTCGCAACCTCGCTTTTGGTGTCACTGTCCTTGGGTATTGATTCTTGCGAACCTCTAGTTTCGGGGAGTCGAAAAGCGGCATAAATAGCAGTGGCGATCCCTACAACGCCAACAACATGGAAAGGAGATGCGAGGCCCCAACGTTCTGCTATCAAACCTCCAACGCCTGGACCTAAAGCCACCCCCACACTGAGGGCCCACTGATTAGTAGCCACGTACCTTGCTCGACGGTCCGGCGGAGCGATGTCGATCAGGTAAATCAACGCTCCACTCATGTAAAAAGCGGAGCCGGCTCCGGCAACAAATCGCCAAACCAGAAGAGATTCAATGCTATTAGCGAAGCCCGAACCAAACATTCCAATAGAGGTCAATATGGGTCCACCGATAAGCAACACTCGCCGCCCACATCGATCAGCGATCAGGCCAGCTGGGACGTTCAGAATTAAGCGTGCGAGAGCAAATACTGTCAAGGTCAAACCGACCACGGATGCGCTCACTCCGAAATCCCGAGCGTAGAGCGGTACGACGGGTCCGACCACTCCCTGACCCGCCATAACTAAGAATGTTGCGAAACAAAGGACAAGAAGCTTTTCGAGATCTTGGATCCTTGTTTTCAGACCGGACACGCATCATTGCTATCACCGGAACCACGTATCGCCCGGGATCTCACTAGCATGCCAGTAGCGCCAGAGGGGGACTCTATGAAGGTCAATTATCCGATCATCTCAGCAGATTCACATATCGCTGAGGCTCCTAACACATATACCGATTACATCGACCCGAAATGGCGAGACGTAGCACCTCACGTAATCGAAACCGAGGACAAAGGTGACCTCTATGTGATTGATGGAATGAAGCGCACCATCAACATGGGTTTGATTGCTGCGGCTGGACAAGCCCCGGAGGACCTTAATCCCAAAGCTAAATGGCATGAACTGCCTCGTAGCGGCTGGGATTCGGAGTATCGATTGGCGGATCAGGACCGGGATGGCGTATCGGCAGAAGTTATCTATCCGTCAGTTGGCATGGTTTTATGCAACCATCCAGATGGTGACTATAAGAAGGCGTCTATGGATGCCTACAACAGGTGGATAACTGATTATTGCTCAGTTAATAAAGATCGGCTTCTAGCTATCGGACAGACTCCGCTTCGCACAGTCGAAGAAGGCATTGCTGAACTTGAGGAAATGAAATCGGTTGGCATGCGTGGCGTGATGATGCCCGGGAACCCAGGAACCGACTTTGACTATGACGACCCTCAATGGGATCCATTTTGGCAAGCAGCTGTAGATTTAGACCTCCCACTCTCCTGGCACATTTTGACGACTAGAGAGTCAGGGCGACCTCGAGGGCCGAAAGCTAACTCTTTTATGACGATCATTCGGGCCAATCAGGACATCATGGGTACCTTGGTTTTTGGTGGAGTCTTTGAAAGAAATCCAGGTCTTAAAGTCGTGTGTGTGGAGGCCGATGCTGGCTGGGTACCCCATTACATGTACCGAATGGATCACGCTTACAAGCGTCACCGCTATTGGCTCCCACCTGGGCAAGAACTATCGAAATTGCCGAGCGAATATTTCCGTGACCACATCTACACGACATTTCAAGACGACTGGATTGCGTTCAAAATGGTCGATCATGTCAATCACCAAAGATTGCTTTGGGCGAATGACTTCCCTCATAGTGACAGCACGTGGCCCTGGAGTCAGGAGATGTTGGATGAGCACGCCGCGCACTTAACCGCCGAACAAGCCAGAGATATCCTGTGTAACAACTCCGCTGAACTTTATGGGATTGACCTATCGGCTCTGCCTGTAGGAGGCGATGGTTTGGCGGCAACGGTCGCATAGGAGTTGTTCGTGGACCTAACCTCCTCCCGGATAGATAGTTCAGACTTCCAAACCGCTCAGGAGACATACCACCTCAACGGTTGGACAGATGGTCTTCCGATCATCCCACCGAGCCCAGACTTGGTGGCAGCTTGCCTTGAGTGGGCTCTGCTGCCACCGGATCATCTGGTGGGTGTTGAACCAGTGAGGGAGCGGGCTATCACTGCTGAGAAGCTTGCAATCAACAGCGTTATGGCAGGGTGTCTTCCGGAGCACTTTCCACTCGTGGTGACCGCGTTCACAGCAATGTTACAACCCGACTTTTTGCTACATGGGGCCACCGCCTCTACAGGCGGATGCGCAGTTCTCTTGATCATTAATGGACCGATTCGCCACCAGTTGGAGATGACAGGGACATTCAACGCAATGGGTAACACCGATCGAGCATCTGCTGTGGTTGGGCGCGCAGTTCGTCTCGCCCTGATCAATCTGCTCGATGTTCGACCGGGAGAAATTGATCGGTCGACGTTGGGTCATCCAGGCAAGTTTTCCTACTGCCTCGTAGAAGACGAAGAAAATTCGCCATGGTCGTCGCTTGCGGAAGAACGTCTAGGGGAGTCGGGTGTGTCCGCCGTAACCGCAGTCGCGGCGATGGCTCCCAGACAGATAATGAACGAGTGGACGACAAGTCCTGAAGAGGTCTGCGACACCCTCTCGGCAGAAATAAGAGCGAACCAACTCCACTATTCGATCTGGGCCGGTAACTATGTGCTGGTTCTGCCCCCACAACTTCGACAACACTTCATTGATGCAGGATGGTCGAAGAATGACATTCAAAACTATGTTTTCGAACAAGCGAGGGTGACCCGAGGCGAATGGCGAAATGTTGGTAAGGGATCAGTGGTCAAAGATCGCGGTGACCGCGAGTACATGGCAATGACCGCTCCCGACGATCTACTTGTTGTAGCTGCAGGAGGTCCTGCGGGAGGATTCGCACAAATAATTCCCCCCTGGTTAGGAACCAAAAGTCGCGCAACTACAGTGCCTGTCGGAGCCTGTGTCGATTGCGAGGTGCCCTGAGTATGGAAATCATGAATCCCAGTCATGAACAACAGGTGACAGCTCAGGATCCACCCCCGCGCCTTCCTAGCCTTGAGGGTCTAGTCGTCGGGGTCATCTCAAACGGCAAGGAAAATACAGTTCCGTTCTTTGATCGCGTCGAAGCTATTTTGCGCACCGATTACGGAGTTTCGGAAGTAGTCCGCCGCACCAAGGCCAATTACAGTGCGCCTGCCGAAGTTGAGCTGATGAAAGAAGCGATGGGATGGGACGCCGTGCTGAGCGGAGTAGGGGACTGAGGTAGCTGCTCGTCGTGCAGTTTGCATGACGCTGTGATTGCTGAACGCAATGGGGTGCCCGCAGTAAGTGTCATGACATCCCCTTTTTCTGACGCTGCTGAACTGATGGCTCGAGTCCAAGGTGTACCCGCTCATCCTTTTGCGGTTATTGAGCACCCAATAGCTACTGCGAGTGATGAAGGTCTGGACGAGCGAGCGCAAGAAGCTGTGAAGAGAGCAGTTGAGGTGTTGATTGCCTAAGCGCTAGGGGGCTTCGAAAGCGGCGTAGTCGAGAGGTAGCGCTGTTGTGCGTTTCAGTTCTTCCATCTCAAAAATGGTGCGAACGTCGTACAGCGCCACTCGTTCGATGAGCCGCTTGTAGAAATCGTCGTAGGAGTTCATGTCAGGAACAACCACTCTGAGCATGTAGTCAATTTCCCCGCTTGTGCGAAACGCTTCAACAATCTCGGGGAACTCTCCAATGGCCGCAGTGAAATCAGATAACCAAGCAGCTGAGTGGTCGTTGGTGCGAATTTGAACAAGAGCATTGATATCGAGTGAGAGTTGCGAAGGGTCAAGAATTGCTACTTCCCTTTGGATAACCCCCGATTGCCGCAGAGCCTGTATGCGACGCCAGCATGGCGTTGCTGTCAGCCCGACCTCGTTGCCCAATTCCCTAGATGAACGTGTCGCATCATGCTGCAGTAAATGCAGTATTTCCCGATCAATGAAGTCCATGGAAGACTATTATTGCTTAAAAAGTAAATAATGAGCGACAAAGTTGCACAAAATCCCTGCAAAGCATTGCCATAGGCAACAACGTGTCGTCAACGTAGCTTTACGATCTCCATATGCGGCTCAAGACTTACTTCACGGAACATCCTGCTTCCGTTGGTGAGACCTATGGAGAGCACTTCCGTGTTGCAAGTCACTTCGCCAAAGAAATGTTTATTGCGTCGTTGGCATGCGCAGTGCATGCAGTCACCCCAAGGTTTTTTACGACTACTGCCAGTTCCAAGATCCAACAACTCCATGCTGAGATGACTGCTGGTGCGCGAGGATCGTCGCAGCAAGAAATAGTTACTGCGACGGGCGATAATCCGGGTTAACTAGTCAACGTCTAGTTTTCGCAGCAGGCCTCGTTCGACGATGTAATGACGTTTTCGAACTGTTCGCTGTCGCCCGTCTTGACGTACCACTCCCAACGAATGTCATCAGGGCCCTCAATCCAAGTTTCTGTCTTCTCGGCATAGCAGCACAAGGTTTCATCGATTCCAGAGGTTGAAAGACCCTCTGCAGTCATTCGTGCTTGCGCTTCATGCACCGACCGTACATCCTCGACTTCGACTCCCAAATGGTTGATTGACCCACCGCGGTCAGGGTTCTCGTTCAGTACCAACTTCAGTGGAGGTTCATCGATAGCGAAGTTGGCGTAACCCGGACGAACTTTTGTCGGTTCCACAGAAAACATCTGCGAGTAAAACGCGATTGCCTCATCAAGATCCGCCACGTCTATGGCCAACTGCAGACGACTCATTGCTCTTCCTTCGATTAAGGCAAGATTGATGGGAGAAATTATGCCACGCGATCCGACAGCGCATCTCCAGCGGTTAGAGAGCGAGCAGCTAGTTCCGAAGAAATGCTATGTCGCAACGTCTTGACGCAAAGCGCCAGCCGCGCTCCGTTCTGACGAACCGGTCGTGATACTCGCCCACATACTTCGGCAAACCAGCAGGAGCGGGGGATTCAGCTGTCCCCGATTGAGAATCGTGCCGAAAGTTCAACAAATAGCAAAATCCCTTGGCCTCATCCCCTTCGACGTTAACCACGACATTCGTGCACAGATGCCGAGACTGCCTGCGAGTAATAGCCTGCCTAGCGGTAAAACCTGCCTCGATTTCTGATTGGCCGATCATCTCGACACCCGGTCCAGTCCAAATGCCGTCCGAAACAAATAACTGTGCGATACCCGCAGCGTTACCAAAATCGACCAGCCGACAGTATTCCGAGATCAACTTCTCGCACTCTCGTTCGTCGAAAAGCCGCTGTATATCTTGATCCATTCCGTCTCCTAAAGATACGAACACAATCTCACAGTAAGAACACCGCCAAAGCACAATCGACGCAGCAACCGGTATTTTCTAAGAGATGACTACTGGGGTAACTATCCGAGCTGATGGAGTTTCCGTTTGCCCCTGGGGTGAGAGCCACAGCGATTACATGCAATACCACGACACCGAGTGGGGTGTGCCGGTGACTGATGACACGAGGCTCTACGAGAAATTGTGTCTCGAAGGCTTCCAGTCAGGGTTGTCCTGGCTCACTGTTTTGCGAAAGCGAGAAAATTTCCGAAACGCTTTCTCTAACTTCGATTTCGAAAAGGTCGCAAGATTTGGAGACAAAGATATTGAGCGGCTACTTAGCGACGCAGGCATTATTAGGCACCGCGGCAAGATCGAAGCCACCGTCAACAATGCAAGAGCAGCCATAGGGACCATCGAACAACACGGATCGCTGGCTAACTTTCTCTGGTCCTTCGAACCCGCCGAAAAGCGACCAGTTCGACAACTGAAACAGATGCAGGCCAACAGCAGCGAATCGGAACAAATGAGCAAGGCACTAAAGCAGCTGGGATGGCGATTTGTGGGACCCACCACTTGCTATTCGTTGATGCAGGCCGACGGCATCGTTAACGACCATCTTGTCGATTGCTTCCGCTATCCAGAAATTGAAGCTGCGAGAAAGGACACCAAAAAGTCCATCTAAGCTCCAACGTACGAAGGGGGGCATCGTGCTCGACAATTACCGTGTCATTGACCTCACCGACCGTCGCGGTTGGATGACAGGTTTCTTACTTGCCCAACTGGGAGCTGACGTTATTTTGGCTGAGCCTGAAAGTGGCTGGAGTCGTGACCACTGGTTTGAGGCCTACAACAGGGGCAAAAGATCAGTCCTAGTCCGGGATGCTGTTGAACTGGATCGTCTAGCGGCGACCGCTGACTTCGTAATTGAATGCGATGCAACGCCCTTCGAAGTCGATCTGGCGAAAATGAGACAAGAGAACCAGCGCCTAATCACGGTGTCACTGACTCCTTTCGGCGACGATGGACCCAAAGCAAACTGGCTCGCTACCGATCTGACACTTGTCGCGTCGAGCGGGCAGATGATTTGTAACGGAGACCTAGACAGGCCCCCCGTTCGTATCTCTATACCCCAAGCGTGGGCACATGCCTCATGTCAGGCGTTAGTGGGAGCCCTCGTTGCAAGCGATGAGCGGTCCCGATCAGGACTGGGACAACACGTCGATGTATCAGCCCAACAAGCAATGTCTGAAACTGCGATGCCCGCAAATTTGCATGGGCCAGCGGGTCTATCGCCCCAAGAACGAATGGCGGGAGGAGTGCAACAGGGGCCTATTCACCTGAGATGGACCTACCCGTGTTCCGATGGCGAAGTCGTCATCACCGTTGCCTTCGGAGCGATGATCGGTCCCATGTTCCAAAGATTCATGGATTGGATGTACGAAGAAGGCGCATGCGACGAAGCCACGCGAGACAAGGATTGGGTTGACTTCGCCATTCACCTACAGGAAGGCCGCGAGACCCTCGAAGAGTTAGCTCGGGTAATGGACCTAATCGCTGACTTCGCGAGGGACAAAACTAAAGCAGAATTCATGCAGGCGAGTCTCAGTCGTGGACTATTAGTAACTCCAATCACTGACCTTGCCGACGTAGTGGAGAGTGAGCAGTTCGAGGCACGCAAGTTTTGGGACGAGGTGGAAGGAACACGTCACCCGGGACCCTTCATCCAGGCCAGCAAGACCCCGTTGAGACGGTTGGACCGAGCTCCTCAATTAGGAGAACACAGCAACGAAATTGATTTTGATCGAACGCCCCTAGCCCCCTCGGTGAACTCGGGCCAATCGTCATCTAATCGGCCCTTAGAAGGCCTAAAGGTTCTTGACTTTTCGTGGGTAGCCGCGGCCCCTTTGACAACGAAAATCCTGGCGTATTGGGGCGCCGAAGTCGTACGCCTTGAATCAGTTACCAGACCTTGCTTATTGAGAGGAGCGCTAGGCCACCGAGACGACGTTCCCGACCAAGAAAATGCAATCGGATGGCATGCGGTTAACGCCAACAAATTGAGTCTCGCTATCAACCTGTCAAAACCCGAATCAAAGCAGGTTGTAATGGATCTAGCGAAATGGGCAGATGTAGTAGTCGAGTCCTTTACGCCCGGAACGCTCGACGCCATGGGCTTCGGATACGAGGCGCTGTGTGAAATTAACCCGGGAATAATCGTTCTCTCAAGTTGCGTTTTTGGCCAAACGGGCCCAATGAGAGATTTTGCCGGCTTTGGAAACTTGGCCGCCGCTGTAGCGGGCTTTTACGACATCACTGGGTGGCCTGACCGGGGTGCGGCAGGCCCTTATATGGCCTATACCGACTACACATCACCACGCTTCACCACTGCAGCTCTCCTCGCTGCCCTAGACCACCGGCGTCAAACTGGAGAGGGTCAATATTTAGATTTCTCCCAAGCTGAAGCGGCAACTCACTATCTCACCCCAGGCATTCTTGAATACCAACAAACAGGTCATTTACCGACGCGCTCAGGCAACCATGACGTGGACATGTTTCCCCATGGCGTATACCCGTGTGCAGGACAGGACCAATGGTGCGCAATCGTGTGTCAGGACGACGCTCAATGGAAATCGCTTTGTATCGAAATGAGACGAGAGGACCTCGCTGACCTTGACCTTACGGAACGCCGATCCCAGTCCGAAAATATCGACTTAGCCATTGCGACCTGGACCGAAGGGCAAAGCCCCGGAGGGCTACAAATACGACTACAGCAACATGGGGTAACAGCTCACATGGTCCAAGACACAGGTGACTGTATGAACGATCCACAGCTCGTCCACCGCAATAATTTTCCATGGGTGCCACACCCTGAAGCTCGTCAGGTAATGGTAGATGGCATACCGCATCAGCTATCCCGCTCGGAGGGCGGCTTTGACTGGGCTGGCCCAACATATGGTCAACACGCGATGGAAATATTGGAAGGCATCCTTGGATACGACGGAGAACAAATAGCCAATCTGGCTGTAGCCGAAGTTCTTGAGTAACCGAGCAAGCGCGCTGTGCAATGCCTACGATCCCCATGTGACAAATCGCTCATCTGATCAATATGCGAATGCGGCCGCGACCCCTTTTCCCTTAGAACGGTCGGGCGTCGCTCAGTGCTTCGGTTGTTCGAGTACCAACGAAAATGGACTGCAGCTCAAGTTTGTTCGATACGACGACGGAACTATTGAGACTCGCCACCGAACTGCGAAGCATCATTGCGGCTTTGACACGGTTATTCACGGAGGAATTCAGGCGGCGATACTGGACGAGGTGATGGGTGTAGCGGCGCAAAGTTCTCTCCCGGCAAACGCACCGGACTTGGCGTGTGCAACAGCAGAAATGCATCTCAATTATCTCAGGCCAGCGTTCCTAGCTGAAGAAGTAGTTTGCCGCGCGTGGGTTGTTGACATTAAAGATCGCGATATTTTCGTTGAAGGCGTTCTTCTGTCCTCGGAACTAGTGGAAGTGACAACTGCGGCCTCCCGGTGGCGTCAAATGCGTTACGAACCAACCTGAACTGCTAGACAGACCCAGAAACTGGACGTACCCCAAGCTCGGTAGCTAAATGAGTCATTGAAATATCGTGAGACTCTGACGGTAACTCTTCAAAGATGAAAGCTTCTGTCGTCACCCCAATGCGTAAGCAATTGTCTGGTATGCGAGAAAGAAGTTCATCGAAATAACCAAACCCGTGGCCGAGTCTGATGCCGGTTCTATCGAAGGCTAAGGCTGGTACAAGCGCTACCGAAACCTCAGCTAGATCGATTAGTGGCGAATTTTGTACAGGTTGCAAAAAACCAAACTTATGTATTTCAGAAGGGCTGCCGGCAGGGTGCACAGTGAGTGGTCCAGAGCGGGGAGTTCGAGTCGTCGCAAAATTTTCCCATCCCATCTCTTCCGCGAGGCCATCGAGCCCTAGTTCGTGTGACATCGGCCTATAAAACAAAAACAAGCCATGCTTATCTTGCAAAAAGGAAGCCAATGCGGCGACCACCTCTTTCTCGACGTTGGCTTCCACTCCTGTCTTAAGAGGACGTAACTCTTTACGCCATTTATCTTTCGAGATCCTCGGCGAAGGGTCATCCACCACTAACGTTCGCCTCCGCAGCGGAACTAAGCGCCACAACTTCATCAGGATCCGCGAGCCAATTCTCTGGAAGAGACACCTTTCTCGGACCGCCAGTGTGACTGCGCTTTACCCTTACCCCCTCGGGTGGTAGCAGCGTGCCTCTATCGAATTCGTCCGTAATCGATTTCAACTCATCAAGGCTGTTTGCCGAATGCAGGCGTCTTCTAAGGTCCCTCCCGACAGGCCACCCGGCAACATACCAACCTGCATGTTTTCTGAATCGCCGCACGATGTCGTTCTCATCGTGATCGTAGAAATCGAGTAGTCGCGCCACGTGGTCGAGCATCACGTCAGCCACCAGCCCCAAAGACGGCTGCACTAATTGTGGTTCGCGACCGCTCAAGACCGCTACGAGATCAGAGAAAAGCCATGGACGCCCCAGACACCCTCTACCAATCTCCACCCCAGCAGCGCCTGTGTATCGGATCATCCTTACCGCGTCCCACGACTCCCAAATATCGCCATTGCCGAAAACAGGAATGTCAATGTGGTTCACCAACTCTCCGATGGCATCCCAATCTGCGTGCCCGGAATACAGATCCCTTGCAGTTCGGGCGTGCAGAGTAACTCCCACACAACCAGACTCCTGGGCTATTCGACCGCTGTCCAAAAACGTCAAATGTTCATCGTCGATGCCCTTGCGAAATTTAATTGTCACTGGAATGTTGCCAGCGGCTTCCACAGCGGATTCAACTATCGAGGCCAACAGGCGGCGCTTCACAGGAATAGCCGCTCCGCCGCCGTTCTTCGTTACCTTTGGAGCCGGACAGCCGAAATTCATGTCGATGTGATCAACTCCGATGCGATCTTTCAACATCTGAACTGCCAAGGACACATATTTGGGGTCAGTCCCATACAACTGAATTGAGCGGATCGGCTCATCGACGCCAAATTCGGCCAACTTCCACGTTAGAGCGTTCTCCTCCACTAAAGCCCGCGCAGTAATCATCTGATTGACATAAAGAGCCGCGCCAAAATGCGAACACAACGAACGAAACGGCCAATCAGTTACACCTGCCATGGGGGCCAAAACCACGGGGACCTCAAGTCGGATAGGCCCCAGATTGACAGGCTGAATTTCGCCGGTGTCTACCGGCGCCAATGATTCATTTAGAGCGCTTCGGTAAGCCGTCATAGTTTGTTCGAGTCCGGTGAACTCCTCAGCGTCACCCCTGCTTGAGTCAGCAGGGTAGCGGTTTCTACGAGAGGTAAACCGATCACGTTTGAATGACTGCCATCGATCGCCTTCACAAGAGAACTTCCCGCACCCTGCAACGCATAGGCACCTGCTTTATCGGACGACTCATCCAGATTCAAATACCAATCAACCAGGCTTTGGTCTAGAGACACAAACTCAACCCTGGTTGTCACCACTTCGCACAGCAGCAGATCTTTAGTCTGAACAGTAATTCCCGTGATAACCGTGTGGACCTTGCCTGACAACTCCCAAAGCATTGCTTCAGCGTGTTCTAAGTCCGATGGCTTGCCATAAATCTGACCATCTAAGACGACGCAGGTGTCGGCGCCTAAAACAACATCGCCGCCAATCGCCGCTGCTTTCGCCGATGCGACCCGTTGAACATACAGCTCCGGGATTTCACGACTTCTAACTGACTCGTCGACCTGAGGAATTCGAACAACAAAATCGACACCCAAATACGCCAGCAGTTCTTTTCGCCGAGGTGAACCCGATGCGAGAACAAGCTGCATGCTCATTGGACCATTGTGTCTGATCTATCTGCGAGCAAAAGTTCAAACAGAAACAAAGTTCATCCTGAAGAATTAGCTTTGCTTTTCGGTCCAGGTGCTCCGGTGATTGGTTACTGTCTCGTGCGTGGAATTTAACCTCGCCCGGGTGATCGCGGCGGTTGCCGAAGCTCACCCTGAAAGGGCGGCGTTGATTCATCGAGGACGTCAGATCTCGTACCCTGACCTAGTTCAGCGATACCGACAACTAGGAGCTGCGTTAAATGCAGCGGGAATAGGTTGTCACACGGAACGTGCCGAGTTAGACGGACATGAAAGCGGTCAAGACCATGTTGCGTTGTACCTCAACAATGAACTCCAATATTTGGAGTCCATGCTTGGCGGTTGGGCTGCGCGTGCCGCAACCTTCAACGTCAACCACAGATATATGGCCGACGAACTTGCATACCTACTAACAGATTCAGCGGCAAAGGTAGTTTTCGTAAATTCAATGTACGCGCCGAACCTCGCCGAAGTTCTGCCGCAGCTACCGAACATTGAACTCATTGTCCAAGTTCGAGATGATTCAAACAATGAGCTACTGGAGGGCGCCACTTTTTATGACGACTTCATTCGAGATCAAATACCGCGTGAATTAGATGACTGTTCAGAAGATGACCTTTATGTGCTCTACACCGGTGGAACTACGGGCATGCCCAAGGGGGTGCTTTGGCGAAACGCGGACTTCTTCGTAGGCGCATTAGGGGGATCTAACAGAAGCGAGGGTCGTGAATACGAGTCATACGAAGAAGTAGCCGAGGCCGCCAACAGAGGAACTTTACGGTGGCTAACCGCAGCGCCGTTTATGCATGGTGCTGCGCAGTGGATTGCACTTCAGGCACTTTCCATGGGTCACACCGTTGTCCTCCCAGACATAACCGACCGTTACGACGCCGCAAATGTGCTCGAGGTCTGCAACCGCGAGTCCGTTGAGTTCTTACAGATCGTGGGCGACGCGTTCGCTAGACCGTTACTTGATGCCTCGCGAACAACTCAAATTGTTCCGAAATCGCTCCGCTCCATCATTAGCGGCGGCGCAGTGTTGAACTCCGAACTCAAAGAAGAACTCAAGGAACAATTCGGTGGAGTTACCATTCGCGACTCAATCGGCTCAAGTGAGACGGGCGTCCAGGGCAGCAACGTAAGTACCAAAGAACAATCGTCGAGTACCGGCGACTTCGAACCCGCACCCGGAAGTACCGTTGTTAACCCGTCTCTGTCAGCAATTGTTGACGCAGGATCCGACGAAATTGGATGGTTTGCGATGTCGGGTCGCGTGCCTCTCGGATACCTCAACGACGCTGAGAAGACCCAAAAAACATTCCCAGTTATTGACAGTGTGCGATTTTCAGTTCCGGGTGATCGAGCTCGACTGTTGGCTGATGGGCGTATCGAAGTATTAGGTCGCGACTCCGTAACAATTAACTCTGGCGGCGAAAAAATCTACGCCGAAGAAGTAGAGAACGCAGTTAAGACCCACGGCGCAATTTACGACGTGGTGGTTTGTGGAAGGCCTAGCGAAAGGTGGGGCAGTGAAGTCGTGGCGATTGTTCAACTTGTTGAAGGTGTTCAGGCCCTAGAGTCTGAGATCATCGAAAATTGCGCTAGCTACATCAGTCGATACAAGCGACCCAAGGCAATCATCAAAGTCGCGCAGATCAAGCGCAGTCCAGCAGGTAAACCCGATTATCGATGGGCTCAAGCGGTTGCCCGAGAATCGAGCCAAGATTGAACGACGAACAACTCGACCAGGATTCGGTTCAGAAGCGAACAGTTCGAGTCCTTCAGCAGGGAGTTGTTCCTGGTGGCCTAGCTATGGGTACCTCATACTCTGTAGCGGCGCTCCTAGGAAGTGAACTTACAGGCAGCGATACATTGGGAGCGCTCGCCGCAGTTGGGCTCAGCATCGGTCAAAGCCTGGCAGGAATCCCAGTTGCGGCCTTGATGGCTCGACGCGGAAGACGAATCGGAATCGGCACCGCCTACGCAGTCGGATCTATAGGAGCAACATGTGCGTTACTGGCTGCTGTTACCGAGACATATGCCCTGTTAGTCATTGGCATGACGTTGTGTGGCTGCGGACAAGCCGGCAATCTAGCTGCCCGATATGCCGGCTCTGATCTAGCAACTGATGAAAATCGAGCACGAAGCATCAGCCTTGTTGTCTGGGCAAACACAGTTGGTTCGGTTCTAGGACCCACCGTAGGTCTAGGACTGCGATCCCTATCGAGTTCATCAGAAGGGGGTAGCGGCTTTGCGCTTTCTTACGTAGTTTCAATCACGCTTTTCGTAGTGGCAGCAGCAGGCATTCTTCGCCGCCTCAAACCGGACCCGCTCCTTCTGGTAGCTGATCAAAACCAAACTCCCATCCGAGGACCCAAGTTTTCTGACCTTGGCCTGATCCTCTCCCAACCCGCAGCACGAGTCGCGCTTCTAGGAATGATGTTGTCTCAAGGGGTGATGGTGGGCGTTATGACAGTAACCCCACTGCATATGAGAGACGGTAATCAAGACCCCTTGATCATCGGCCTCATGATCTCGCTCCACATCATTGGCATGTACGCGTTTTCGCCTTGGATCGGAAGAATCGCTGACCGCATAAGCAAAGAACTCCTCATTGGAGTAGGTGCCGTTGTTACAGCACTCGGATCGGAAATTGCCTCCCACACCGATGCACCGGACGCGACCGGCCATTTCGTTGGACTATTCATGATTGGGATTGGATGGTGCTCTTCCCTTGTCGCTGGCAGCGCCTTGATGACTGAAGCGTTTCCGCCCGAAGTCCGGGTCGCGACTCAATCGACAGCCGACGTCTTGATGACCGCCACAGGAGCGGCAGCCGGTATTTCATCTGGACTCGCAGTTGAGCAACGGAGTTACCATGACCTGGCCCACTGGGCCGCCCTAGTATCAGTGTTCTTGGCAGTAGTTGCAGCCGTAGCGGTCGTTCAAAACTCGCGAATCCGCGAAACTGGATCCCAACCCAGCTAATCGGAGGAAACAATGGCATTCCACCACGTCGCATATTCAACTAAGGACCTCGACGCCACGCGTCACTTTTACGAAGACCTTTTCGGTTTTCCCTTGGTAAATACCGAATTTCACGACCGCGAAGAAGGATGGATCAAACACGTGTTCTTCGACACGGGAAACGGCCAATGCATAGCATTTTTCGCTTTCGAGAACATTGGGGAGCGAGATGATTGGGCCACCGACGTCAATGAGAGCCTCGGCGTTCCAGTCTTTATCAACCATGCTGCGTTCGAAGCGACCGAAGAAATGCAAGAAGAAGTTCGGACTCGGATGGCGGCAGAAGGCATAGAACCAACCATGGAGATAGACCACGGATGGTGCTACTCCCTGTATTTCCTCGATCCGAACCAAGTTCTGGTCGAACTGTGTCGCGACACTACCGGCATGCCAAGAGACCAAAAGGAAGCAGCGCGCCTTTTGGCAGCCCCAGTTGGAGAAAACGCCTGACCGTGACGGTCGAACGCGAATTTATTGGCTTGCCTTCGCCCGTTGTCGGACGCGCTGGAGCCGGCGGACACCCTTGCCAAGGCGTCTATCACAGACCCCGGGGAAGTAAACCCGATGTTGCCATCATCGCCACCCACTACAACATCGATTTCAGTGAACATTACTTAGCGGACCTCTGCGCAGCTCGCGGAGTCGGATTCCTAGGTTGGAACACACGATTTAGAGGTGCAGAACCCTATTTCCTGCTCGATCATGCTGTTGCCGATATAGCAGTCGGAGTTCGATGGTTGCGCTCGCATGCCGGGGTGGAGAAAGTTGTCCTACTCGGTAACTCTGGCGGTGGGTCGTTGATGGCTGCGTATCAATCCCAATCCGTTCAACCAAACCTCGAACCGGAGTACGGACGCGCATCGATAGTTCCCGCAGCAATGGAACTACCTGGCGCCGATTTGTATATCTCACTAGCGGCGCATCCTGGGCGACCCGAGGTGCTCACTAACTGGATGGACCCGTCAGTCGTTAGCGAAGACGACCCCCTTAGCGTCGACCCAACACTTGACCCATTCGATGAGGAACGCGAAATTCCGTTTACCAAAGAGTTCGTCGATACATATCGACAAGCGCAACGACGCCGAAATGATCGGATTACTCAATGGGCGCGCGCCGAAATTGATCGGGTAGTCGCCGCCGGGCATCATGACCGACTATTTACGACTCCGAGACTTTGGGCAGACTTGCGAATGATCGATGGATCAATTGATCCGAACAATCGCGAATTCCCGAGTTGCTACCTTGGGGAACCTCAACGCGCGAACTACGGAATCTATGGAGTGGGAACGGTTAGTTCGCTGCGCACGTGGCTTTCCATGTGGAGTCTTAGCGATTCCCAATGCAACGCAGCACCACACTTGGCGAGGATCAAGATCCCGGCGCTTGTCGTTGAAGCTGACGGAGATTCCGGGGTGTTCCCAAGCGACACCCGCGCGATCGTCGACGCGCTTAGCTCAACGGATTTGACAACTCACACACTCAAAGGTGATCACTATCTTCGAGATCGCGAAGGCGCCCGAGACGACGCGGCGGACCTCATCACCAACTGGATAAAGGACCGTTACTAACTAGCGACTTCTTCACTTGCCCCTGATGAGACCTTCCAATGCCCGCCCAACGTTGGAGTTAGCCGGAGGAACAATCGCTGTAATTCGAGAAAGATAAGTGACAGACACTTCACCGTTCATTACCGCCCCGGTATCAAACTCAGGTGACTGAACAACCTCATCACCCCAAGCCATAGACACCTTGAAGCTTCCGTCATCAGTATCAGATGGTTCCAAATCGACCCGCTCAACGGCCCGAGGAGGTTGGGTCCCCAGTTCGGTAAACCGCCAACCCTTTATCTCGTCAAGTTCCAGATTGGGGACATTGACATTAATTACCGGGCTATCCCCAATGTTGTCGTCAAACATACTTTCAACGACCGTGGCCGCCACTTCCGCAGCCACATGCCACTTCTGGCCAACGATAGCTTGTTCCCAAGATTGCCCTTCCACGTCGAAGTCGGTCACATGCTGACTAACTGCCAAACTGGGAATATTCGCGTGGCGCGCTGTTAATGCCGCCCCAACAGTGCCCGAATGGTAAACGGAACGCCCTACATTTGCCCCGGGGTTGATGCCAGATACCACCAGATCAACGTCGCCGAACGCACCGAGCCGCGCGAACATGACGCAGAGAGCCGGTGGCCCCGCCACACTCCACGCAGTATCTATTCCGCTGATGTCGACAGGTTGGACTTGTGGCTGGGTGAGGTGAAGAGGGCCGATAGCAGCGCCTGCTCCCGAATATTCACTATCGGGAGCTACAACACACACTTCCCCATGAGGTCGCATCGCCCGAGCGAGAACGTGGAGGCCCTCGCTGGCAATACCGTCATCATTCGTTACCAGTATTCGCACAGCTATGAAGTTATTAGCTAAAGCCTGCGCGAAGCCAAACACCACAACAAAGTTGTGAAGACAACCGGATAAACATCAGTCCGCTAAGCGGGGAGGGAATCCGCCCTGAGATATTGGTCCCCAAGATTCAATTGAAAAGCGCAAGAGCGACTTGTTCTGATCCACCATGGCGGCGCGGTACTCCGACCAGTCAGGGTGTTCACCACTAATCGAACGAAAGTAGTCGCAGAGGGGATCTAGAGCTTCGGGGAGATCAAGGACCTCAATAAAGCCATCCACTTGTACCCACTCGCTGTTGAATTCTTCCCCCATGACAAGCAATGAACCCGCAGGATTACGGCGCGCATTGATTGATTTCACTCGTTCGGGATAGGTAGCGATCACAACCCGATCGTGATCGTCGAGACCCATAGTCACTAGTGACATCTGAGGTCTACCATTAAGTCTCGTCGTTGAAAGTACCCCTCTGTGACGAGGCCGAATAAAATCAACTAGTTCGTTTCGCTTGACTGTTTTGTTGGTGGCAATCTTTCGGGCCATGAGTGATGAGATTAGAACGATGAACCACACGGTGCGAATGCTGCACACTTCTGATGTTCATATCGGCCATGTCACAGGGCCAGGCGATCACCATGCTGACGTGTGTCAGTGTCCGGTGCTGGGGTTAGCGGCGGCGGTTCGCGAACACCAAGCCGATGTGCTCATGATCTCTGGTGACTTATTCGACCACGCCCGTCTTAGCGACAGCACCGTAGCCGCGACTCTCGACATAGTGACTAGTCCCGGCGTTCCGGTGGTGATCATCCCCGGAAATCACGATGTGCACGACACGAAATCGCTATGGGAAAGATGTCGCTCCGACGTGCAACGAACAGGGGTCCACCTGCTCGACCGTTTAGAAGGATCATCTTTAGTGTTGGAGTCGAAGGGCATAACTTTCTGGGGTCGAGCGATGGCCGATCACGAACCCGGTTATAGACCACTGCGAGAGGCGCCGTCCCGCCCAAATGAGGGCCACTATGTTGTGGCGGCTCACGGCCATTTGAACCTGTCGAAAGAAGATGCCCATCGCTCCTCGCCGATTACCTACGAGGAGATATCAGCCACCGAAGCTGACTATGTTGCGTTGGGGCACTGGCATGTTCCAACCGACGCTAGCCATGGGGGAGTAACTGCTTGGTATCCGGGAGCTCCCATGGGCTCTCCTGGTCATGGAACAGCGGCCCTGGTCACTTTTGACGAGCAAACAAAAGTTGAACACGTATCCATTTCTGGACCCATCCGTGGTTGCGACTAACTGTTACTCGACTTCCGCTTCCTTCCGAGCGATTCGCCTCAACGTAGTGTCGTATTTTTCCATCAGTTGAGCCGCATGGTCTTTTAGCTGACCGTGTTCTTGAGTAAGCGCTGCCACCTTCGCCGGGTCGTCATAGGTAGCGCTATCGGCTAACTGTCGTTGAACTTCAGCCAATTCACTTTCTGCATTCTCCCACTCCCGCTCTAGAGCATCTCGTTCCTTGCGGAGGTCGCGGGTTGCCTCATTCACTTTGCTTCTGCGTCGCGCCTCGACCTTTCGTGCCTCGCGTTCTTGTCGGTGAGGATTGTCTGACCTAGCTGCAGACCTCCCGTCCTTCTCTGGTAGCGGCGGTTTCAAGAGTTCCTCATTCAGACCGTCGTGCCAGGTCGCAGTGCCGCCCCGTACGACGATGAGAGAATCGGCGACGTTGCGAATCAGATAGCGGTCGTGAGTGACGAGAATCAGAGTTCCGGGGTAGGCATTGAGCGCGTTCTCGAGGTGGTCGCAACTAGGGAGATCGAGATGGTTGGTTGGTTCGTCGAGAATCAGAAGGTTGACAGGGTTGGCCATTGTCGTCGCCAGGGCCAGCCGTGTCATTTCACCACCTGACAAGTCTCCAATTTTTTGATCCACCTGAGCACCGCTGAAACCAAAACCACCGAGAACTGTGCGGAGATTTCGATCCCCCGGATCACCTGTTGAGAATTGAAATTGCTGCAGCACGGTTTTGTGGGGGTCGAGCATCTCCGTCAAGTTTTGTGTGAAGCGCGCATAGTCGACTTTGTTCCCAAGCCGTGCCTTACCCTCTGCAACGCTCAGCTCGCCTAGCAGTAGACGCAACAGAGTCGTTTTACCTGCGCCGTTCGGACCGACCAACGCGACTTTTCGCCCCCGTTCGATGACGAAAGAAACGTCCCTAAGAATCTGCCGCTCTCCATACGCGACCCCCGCCGCATCAAACTCAGCGACAATCCGAGACGACCGTCGCGGTTCGGGAAATTGAAACTTCGCTTTAAGTTCCTTCGCGGTCAAAACTTCAACGACCCCAACCCGATCGAGAGCCTTAATGCGACTTTGTACCTGTTTGGCTTTACTCGCTTTGTAACGAAACCGCTCGATGAACCGTTCGGTATCCTCAATCTTTCGTCTCTGATGCGCAGCCGACGCCTCGAGTTGAGATAACCGAAGTTCGCGAGCCGTCACGAAGTCAGAAAAGCTCCCGACGTATTCGTGCGCAGAGTGCCCGTCAAGTTCGATGACCCGATTAGCCACCGAATCGATGAAGTCCCTGTCGTGGCTGACAAAAAGTAGACACCCGTGCCATTCGGAAAGCTGGTCTTCTAACCAGGTAACTGAATCAACATCAAGATGGTTCGTGGGCTCATCAAGGATCAGGATGTCGGGCTTGGCTAATAACAAACGCGCGAGGGCTACTCGCATCTTCCACCCACCCGAGAGCTCTTGGACATCACGGAACATCAGTTCGGAGTCGAAACCCAAACCGGCTAACACTCGCTGAGCTTCAGATTCGACCGCGTATCCCCCTAAATGTTCGAAACGGCTTTGAAGATCGCCGTACTCCTTTAACAGATGATCTTGATCGGAGCCTTCCGCGCGACTCAGTACCTCCCGTAGCTCACTCAGACGTTCTTCGAGATCAGTGATGTGAGAAGCGCCTTCCAAAGTCGCGTCAAGCGCAGTTCCAACCAACTCATCTTGCAAGGTTTGAGGTAAGTAGCCGATCGAACCCGCTGTCGGCCGTTGAACATTCCCTTTGTCAGGATCCTGGATTCCGAGAAGAATTTCAATGAGCGTGGTCTTGCCCACACCGTTACTGCCGATGAGAGCGATTCTTCGCCGATCCGAAAGTTGAAAACTGACGTCGCGAAATAGTTGCTTTGATCCTTGTGCTTTGGAAATAGCGCTGGCGGTGAGCACGTTTGAAAACGCTAGCTAATTTCGCTGGAATCCAGCGAAGGAGAAGACACTGCTTTACGGGGAGCCTTTACGAACAAGGCTGAAATGATTGCTGCTGCGGGTACCAAAGCCAAGAAAAAGTTGAGGTTGACATAATTGCCAGTCGCCCGAAAACCTAGAGCGACAATTAATGGCCCCACGGCAGATGCGCCGACCCCGAACGCTGTTGCGACCCCGCGAATTGCCCCAATATGGTCCGTTCCGAACCACTTTGGGTACAGCGCGGAAGCTAACGCTCGAATCGAACCGCCGTTGATACCAAGCAGCAGTGAATAGAACGCCGCACCGAACCCGGGTCTCACCCACGCATAACTCATATGTGCCGCGAGTAGTGAAGCTTGGCAGCTAACAAGTAACAAACGCGGAGAAGTGCGATCGGTCAGCCACGCCCAAATAAAACCGGCTGCAATAGTTCCCAGCATTTGAGGAATGAAGACAGTGGCTGCTTGAGCTGTGGTTAGACCCGCTGACTCCATCAACGCGAAGTGGTGAAAAGTGACACCGGTAATTAACGCGGAAGAGACAACCATGACACCTGTAAGAACCCAGAACGCTCTCGTATGGATGGCTTCGCCAACAGTGAACTGCTCGGCTGAGACCTTCACGTAGTCGGGGGAGGGACTTCGGCCGTCTGGCTGCTGACCGAGTGACTCGGGGCGATCTACCATCCATCGCCAAGTCGCAGGGACCAGCAAAATCGCGACACAACACGCGCTAAAGACCCAAGCCCATCTCCAGCCGAACTTGTCGATTAAAAACGTCAAACCCAGTGGCCCGAGTGACATTAAACCGGCAGATGCAGTCATAGAGAGACCAAATGCAAAACCGCGTTTTTCATCAAACCAGAGGGCGATACTGGTCTGGCCGACCAAGCTCAAGGCCCCTTGACCCAACATACGGATCCCAATAAATCCGACTATTAGCATCCAAAAATGTCGGACTGTTCCCATATAAGCGATCGCAACCGAGAAAGCGGTCGCTATCAGGAGCATCGTCTTACGAACCCCAGCGCGGTCAACCCAGCGACCGATTGAAGGCATCGCAAGTGAACCGGTGATGGTGCCTACAAGGTAAGCCGTAGACAACGACGTAGCGCTTATAGACAGATCTTGAATTAAGTGATCAGCGAAAGGTGACACCCCGATCGTCTGGCCAGGAAGTGTCAAAGAAATAGCCAAAGTTGAAAGACCTAAGAGACCCCAACCTCGAAACGATTCGTCTGGTTCGCTTCTTTTCACCTAGCTAACTCGCCAAGTTCAGCGTTACAGATCCAAGACTCCCGCCATCGGTAGCGACTACCTGATCGCTGGTAGTCATATGTAACCCCGTTGCGGCGCCTGTGGTGACCACACTGCCTGCGGAAAGCGTAACGCCGCGCCGATTCAGGTGATTACACAACCAGGCCAAAGACTCATATGGATCTCCAAGTACCTCGGCTCCGTTACCCGAGGCAATCTCTACCCCGTTCACCAAAGTACGAAGCTCATGGGCACTCAAGGACGGAACAGTTTCTGGTTTGCTTCCCGAACCCATTACAAGAGCCCCGTGTAGGGCTCCATCTGCGACGAGAAGCGCAGGATCGACTTCGAAATTATTCGTGAAACGTGAGCAGACAAGTTCTATAGCCGGGTGGACAGTTGAAACCATTTCGCGAGCACGAGTTGCACTCATGACGGGCCCCCCGGGACTAATTGTGACTCCGAGAGTGAAAGCAAACTCTGATTCCAGTCCGGGTTGGTGATGGAAATCAGAGACTTGAACGGTCGAACCAGGTTCAAACAAAGTTCGCTCAAAAACAGGGCCGCAGATTGGGGCTTTGACACCGAGTTTGGCTTGGCTTGCTGGTCCGGTTGCCCCGACTTTCCAGCCGACGACCGGAGAGTCAATCAGTTCACACAACAACTCTTGTGCTTCGTATGCCAAAGAGGCTGACTCGGGGACTGCTAGTTCCGACGGGTCTACTAGGTCCATCGCCAAACGAGCGTGTGCCAAGGTAACTGGTAAAGGAAGGGTCACCGTTGCCACGGTACCTGCACCATTGGCTTGAAGGGTTAACCGCGTCGCAACTTGTCGATCAGTCGACGATCCCGTTTAGTTGGCCTTCCAGCACCTCGATCACGTTGTGGGAACGAGACTGAAGGCTCTATACCGCTTTCGTTGTTGGAGGGGGGAGTGTGATCAACGAAATAGTTGGAAGCCAAAGCGGGACCGACTCGCTTCTCGAGTACCGCTGCTACCTCTAGCTCTCGAGTGCGCTCGCGTCCTTTGACCGAGATCTGGTCACCGCTTTTAATTTTGAAAGCTGGCTTTGCCGTAGATCCATTAACCCGAATAGCACCCTTTAGGCATGCATCTTTAGCTAAGGACCGGGTTTTATACACACGGACGGCCCACAGCCAACGGTCTAAACGACATGAGTCTGGTTTCATAACTGGTTTAAGTGATTTGTGAGGCAACGTCGCCCATAAAGCTGCTCAGTGCATCAAGTCGACCGTCAACTCCGCCTCGCGCTACAGGATCGACCAAAATATGGCTGACCCCGATCTCTTGAGTTTGACCGATGGTGTCAACCATTTCGTCGACTGAGCCAGCTATCGATTTCGCTTGTTCCATTGTCCCTTCTGGATCGAGAAACATTCTGAGTGACAATGTCAAATCTGCAGGGTCTCGTTCAAGTAGTTCGCATTCTTCGCGCACTTGACGCCATTCCTCTTTTACGGTCTCGAGAGGTTCGAAAGCGGCGTGGAATGCATGTCCAAATCGGGCTGTCCTCCGAAACGCTGCTCGAGTGTTGCCGCCTACCCACACGGGAACCGGAGTCTGGATCGGTTTTGGTTCAAATCGGACTTCTGGAAAGGAATAGAACGCGCCGTCATATGAAGGGGTTTCGTCGCGGAAAAGAGATTCGAAAATTTCGAGCTGTTCGTCAGACCTCTTGCCTCGGTTGTCCCATGGCATGCCTAGCACTTCAGCTTCTTCTCGCATCCACCCGACACCTACCCCGAGGATCAAGCGACCATTTGAGAGTACGTCCATAGTGGCTAATTGTTTTGCTGTTGCTACGGGTTGGCGGTAGGGAAGAATGAGAACGGTAAAGCCCAAACGAATTTTGTTTGTGCACCCGGCTACGAAGAGAAGCGTGCCTATCGGGTCAAGCCAGCCGAGGCCCGCAGGCGCTGGAAACGAGCCATCGCTGCTGTACGGGTACTTAGAATCAAACTCGGCAGGCCAACAAACATGGTCGCTAGTCCAGCCTGAATGAACGCCGAGTTCTTCTGCCGTTTGAACAAACTTAGTTAAGGAATCGCGACCTACATCGCGTCCAAGGTGCGGTAAATGTACTCCCCAATCCATTTCCCCAAAATAGGCGCTAAAAGACTCCTTTGCGATTATGTGACAAGTCCGTCATATATGGACATCGGATTCGTGTTTCGTCTTCGGAGCGCCTAGCGTTTCGCCAGTTGACTTTACGAATGTTTAGTCAGCCTAAACCTTTACTAAAAACCTATAGAGGGGGCTCCAGATGGAGATTCGACGCAATCTTTTGCGTCTGCTCGCCCTGCTGTTTGCTTTCGCACTTGTTGCGGCAGCATGTGGTAGCAGCGACGACGACTCTTCAGGCAGTTCTAGCGAAAGCGCTACGGCTACTGCTGATGACCATGGTGACGATGACCATGATCATGAAGAAGAGGAAGACACCGGCGGTACGTTGAGCCAGGACGCAGTTGAAAAAGCTGTTTCCGGTGAAGACGACGGCAGTGACGCGGCTGAAGAAGAAGCCAGCGACTGTCCAGTCGATCGGTCAACCGTAGAAGGCATCTTCGCGGAAGCTGATTGCAACCGTGACGGGATCATCGCCATGATCACTGAGAAGATGGAAGCCGGCGAGTGGGGCGTCAATGACGACAACCACCTGATCGGCCCCACAGGCATGGACATTGATCTCAATGAATGCCCGGGAGACTGGTCAAACACCCACGGTCTTTCCGACGACACCATGCGTTTCGGTCAAACCACAGTGCAGTCAGGCAACCTTGCTGCATACGGCAACCTGAGTCTCGGCATGGAGATTTGGTTCCAACACATCAACTCACTTGATGTTCTTAGCGGACGCGACATCGAATTCATCATCAAGGATGACGGTTATGTCGCTGCTCAGACCATTGAGTACGTAGATGAACTGATCGAATCAGGAAACATTCTTCTGATCCAAGGCCTTGGTTCACCAAACGGCCTTGCTGTGTACGACAAGATCAACGACGAGTGCATCCCGCACCCGTTCTACCTGTCAGGGCACCCTGCCTGGGGTGACCCAGAACTCCACCCATGGACCACCAGCTATCAGATGTCATACTCAACTGAAGCTGTTCTTTGGGGCACATGGATCAAGGTAAACCTCGCTGACAAGCTCCCTGTAAAGGTCGCTGGCCTGGTTATGGACAACGACTTCGGTCTTGCTTACGAAATGGGCTTTGAGGCCTACGCTGAGCAAAACCCAGACGTGGTTGCTGAATACCTCCCGGTTCGTCACGACCCAGCAGCTCCAACGCTGACCAACGAGGTCACCACCATCGCAGCATTCGACCCCGATGTGTTCATCTCGATGACCGCCGGTAACCCATGCTTGCTTGCGATCCAAGAAGTTGAGGCCTCAGGCCTTTACGAACGTCTGGACGCTGCCTTCACACCATCAGTGTGCAAGGGCATCGCCGCCTACATGGCTCCTGCCGGTATGGCAGCTGACGGCTACTGGATTGTTGGTGGTGGCGCCAAAGACACCACTGACAGCGAAAAGATGAAAGAACCATTCATTGCATTCGCCCGTGACTTGATTTCAGATGCTGGTGAAGATCCAGACATTTCACTCACCGGTGAAGGTGTCTTCCGTGGCTACGCATTCACCGAAGCATTCCGGATTGCGGACGCTCTGCCAGGTGGCATGAGCCGAACCAACCTGATGCTCGCACTGCGTAACTTCAAGATCTACCACCCAGGACTCCTGGACGGTCTTGTCACCGAACTTAAGGGTAACTCGGATGCCTACTTCGTAGAAGGCTCCGAATACAGCAAGTTCGATGCGACCAACCAAACATGGGTCATGGTTGGCGATGTTGTTGACGCCAACGGCGGCACTCCAAACTGTCGCTGGGACAAAGCAAACGGTGGTTGCCGATAACTGCAACTGCATAGCAGTGCTCTGAAGCACTGATTGCTTGAATACTCAAGGACCGTCGGGCGTAAGCCCGGCGGTCCTTTGTTTTTCGACATAACGAAAGTCCCGCAAATCTTGTGTGCCGGCGGATTTGTGCCCTACTGTGCGGAAGCCGCTGACTAGATGGCGGCCTTAGATCACGCACCTGGGATCTAAGACAACCGAAAATTAGGAGGACCCTAATGGGTGTTCGACGCAATATCGTGCGTCTTCTCGCCGTGCTTTTTGCTTTCGCGTTTATAGCGGCAGCATGTGGCGGTGATGACGACAGCAGTTCCTCAAGCAGTAGCGAAAGTCAAACTACCGCTGACGA
>Ga0208261_1000009_pt1 | contig 82102 bp, 83 predicted proteins | sample Knorr_S7_td_DCM__FD_185595 | JGI IMG/M metagenome (GOLD analysis project Ga0208261, IMG submission 185595) | Marine microbial communities from Southern Atlantic Ocean transect - Knorr_S7_td_DCM_ad_131m_LV_B (SPAdes) (version 3) | ecosystem: Environmental > Aquatic > Marine > Oceanic | place...
CTATCCCGATCTGTTAAGCGTTCATGCTTGGTGTCTTCAACATCGTCACCTGGTGCTATTGCATCTAAATGTTTACGAAAACTGTCGATGCTTGACTCCCATGGGGTTTTCTTACGACCGCTAATCGCCAGACAGAGCATCCCAAAAAGGGTGATCGCCGCGGCAAGCCCGAGAAAGGCAAGAGGACTCATTGGAGGTTCTCTTCAACGGGTTGCAAAGACCCCACGTCGGTGATGTCTTGCGCGGCAAGCGCCCAATCTTCTCCGTCTTTCCATACCTCCCGTTTCCAAATGGGCACGGTGGCTTTAAGGGTGTCTATGCCAAACCTTGCTGCTTCGAAGGCTTCGGGGCGGTGTGGGGAAGACACTGCTACCACAACTGAACTCTCGCCTATAGCAAGCGGCCCGGTGCGATGAGCCAACACGACGCGTTTAATGTCCGGCCATAACTTCCGCATCTCGGTGACTATTGCCTCTAAACGAGGTTCAACATGTTCTTCGTAGGCCTCATATTCGAGAAGTGACACGTCGTCGCGGCCTTCAGCGTGGTCCCGCGCTGTTCCTGAAAAGAGCACCACGGCACCACACGACGGGTGGAGGCACCAATCATAAATTTCGCCGATCTGGAGTTCATCGGCGGTCAATACAACCCATGAGTCAACGTTTTGTGGAGGTAGCACATGTTTATGGTACGCCCATAAACGCCCACGTCCCTATCGCTTCGGCGGGTCGCGGATAATAATGCGCATTGGGTCGGTACGTTTTGGGGTGTGGACTCACGCGACGATGCCGAACAGAATCCAGACGAGCCCTCCGAGCGTGATATTTCTGCTGGGTCCGCCGACCCTTTTTCTTCGGAAGAGTGGCGCTTAGGAAGCTCGATTGATTGGTCTCAAATTCCAGACGACCCCGACACCAGCATTGAGGAAAACCCGACCAGCAAGTATGCGTTACATCCCGACGATCGAATCTGGCGTCACCCAAGCGAACTCCAATACTTGGCGCCGGACGCTAGAGCATTAGGGCAACGGTCCAGCACTCGCAGATTGATCGGCTCAGGTTTGGTTGGCGCAATCATTGGGGCAGTGGTGGCCGCATTGGTTGTCGGCAACATGTTGTCAGGTTCAGACCCTGTGATCGAACGAGTTGTAGAGCGAGAAATCACTACTGCGAATGTCGCGGCAGTAACGCAAAGCGGTGCCAGAGCTTTAGAGGTTGCAGACATTGCCGCTGTGGTGACCCCAAGTGTCGTGCGGGTCGAAGTGCTTCGCTACGGCCAAGTAACAGGCACCGGTTCCGGCGTTATCTTTCGTGATGACGGTCATCTGATAACAAACACCCACGTCGTCGACAGTGGAGATAGCTTTCAGATTGTTCTCGCTGACGGCACTATTTTTGATGTCGAACTGGTTGGTATGGACCGGCGAACTGATGTCGCCGTGCTGCGACCTGCAGGTGACGTTCAAGCTTCCTTTACACCTGCGACCCTTGGACACGCAGATAATCTCCGCGCTGGCGAAACCGCTATCGCGATCGGATCACCTTTAAGTCTGCGTGGTGGACCGACCGTGACCGTGGGTGTCATAAGTGCCACCAATAGACGTCTTCAGTCACCACAAGGCGACTGGTTGTACGAGTTAGTGCAGACTGATGCGCCTATCTCTCCTGGATCTTCAGGCGGCGCTTTAGTGGATTCTCGGGGGGCGGTGGTAGGCATCACTACCGTTATCGCTGTCACCGATGTTGGTGCCGAGGGCTTGGGTTTCGCGACTCCTATAGAAATTGCACGTGATGTCGCTAACGACATCATGCAATGGGGTCGACCTCGTCACGGAAGACTCGGTATCCGCGGTTCCGATGCTCAGTCAGGTTTCCTTCCGCCAAGTCACTCTGCAGGCGTGCTGGTTCAATCGGTAGATTCGGGTGGCCCAGCGGCCGCTGCAGGGCTACAAGTGGGCGATGTGGTGGTCGAATTGAATGGTGCACCTGTCGCTGACATGGGAGCGTTGATTGTGGACGCTCGAATGCTGGAGCCAGGAGACGAAGCTTCTCTTCGAGTCTGGCGGGGCGAAAAGTTGATGCTTGTAAGTGTCAAGGTGGGGGAACTGGATTAGTTATCTCCAGATCTTGTTACTCGTCTCAGCCAGGCGACAGCCGCGTAGAGCAAGCCAATAATTGATGTAGCGCCGAGTGCTAGCGACACATTCTGTCGTTGTTTCGCATTCATCGAATCCCAGGGCATGCCAGCATCCGCGGCAACAAATACTTGATCATTGCCGTAACGGGGAACCCAACCTGTTGAACGAAGTCGGTCGTTGGCCACTACCCACGGGTAGCGGGTATAGGGAAGCAATCCAGTGGGTGCTTGGTGCCCAACTCGTCGCGCTACATATCGATCTAGTCGACCAGGAAGTGGTACTGGGAGCCGGATAATGGGTCGAGCTCCGACAAGTTCTCTAACTTCTTTTGCTGTAAGCCATCCGTCGGGGGCAACGTTAAATACGCCTGAGTAGTCAAGTTGAGCAACGGTAGCGACTGCTGTAGCAAGGTCGTCTAAATGAACAAATTGTTGAGGCGGGTCATCTCGACGGGTGCGTATCGGAGCAGCTGCTAACAACGCTTCGCCGATAAGCCCTGTCGCATTCGGTGATGCGACTGCGGTCGGACGCAATATGGTCACCCGGCGATTTGGATCTATGTCAGCCCATTCGAGGGCTGTGCGTTCCGCGTCAGCCTGATGTACTGCGAATGCTGACTCAGGGTTAGGACGCACGGGCGCGTCCTCAGATATGGGAACCGAGTTGTTGGGCCACGCGCCATACACCATCGCGCTTGACACGACTACTAGTTGAGAAACCTCTGCTTCGTTGGCTAGTTGCAGCAAGCTGATCAAATTTCTTTGGTCAGATTCATCGGAGAATGCAAGGTGGACAAGGCACTGGACGTCGGTCAACGACGCTTCATCGAGCCCATATGTGAAGCTGGTGACCTGGTCGAATATTTGGGACAAGGCTTCAGCTATTCGGGACCGCAAAGCCCCATCTGCACCGGAGATAGCAACTGTGGTCATTGATACTTTCTCGCTCCGCTACATGAAGTGGTTGGGGGTCTGAGGTGACGTTCCACTCGCACCGGCCTACGATGCGAATGTGGCTACTGACGATCCCTTTGAAGAGGATAATCCTTTCGGAGGTCTTCCGTTTTTGGGGGATCTCGGAAAGATCTTCAATCACCAGGGGCCCATAGCTTGGGATGTGGCTCGACAGTTCGCCTATCAGATAGCTACAGATGGGGTATCGGAGACAAATGTTGATCCCTTACATCGCATCAAGCTAGGTGAATTCGCGAGGGTCGCAGAGCTGCAGGTTGCGAACGTCACCTCACTAGATGTCGCTAGCTCAGGTCAACCCATATCGGTTGAGGCTGTGACGAAAGCGCAATGGGCGTCTGCGACCCTTGACGCATACCGTCCGCTGCTCGATCGTCTTGCTGGGCGTCTCGCTCAGGGCGGTCCACCTCCTGAAGTTTCAGAAGCTGACGCCCAAATCCTTGATGGTCTTCTGAAGGCGTTGAATCCGATGATGATGGCCATGAGCGCTGGTTCTATTGCCGGGCATTTGGCTACTAAAGCATTCGGTAACTACGTGTTACCTATCCCCCGACCCGATGATCGCATTTTGATCGTTGTCGACAACGTTGATGCCTTCGCTGAGGAATGGTCTCTGCCCGCTGAGGATGTTCACTTGTGGGTGTGTATTAGCGAACTTGCGACGCACAGTGTGTTGTCGGTAGGTCACGTGAAAGCAGCTTTTGAGCGCCTGTTGAACAGTTACGTTGATGGTTTTCAGGCTGACCCGCGTGGGTTTGAAGATCGTTTGATGGACATAAATATTTCGGGCGATGATCCAGCAGAGCTACAGGAACAGCTGCAGGGTGTTTTGAGTGATCCAGAAAATTTGCTTGGTGCTTTGCGATCTGAGGCTCAAAACGCGGTCGTTCCTCAGCTGGAAGCGCTGTTGGCGGTAGTTGTGGGTTACGTCGACTTCGTCGTCGACAAGGTCGGTCAAGGACTGTTGAGTTCCTATGCGTCTCTTTTGGAGGTGGTTCGACGTCGGCGTTTCACTTCAAGTGCTGGGGATAAATTCGTTGAGAAGTTGTTTGGGGTTGAAATCACATCTGAACTCGTTGATCGCGGGGCGGCATTTGTTGCCGGGGTGGTTGAGAGGGCAGGTGAACCTGCTCTCGCGCGACTTTGGACAGACCCAACTGCTCTACCAACTCCGAGCGAGGTTGAGGCACCTGGCTTGTGGTTAGCTCGGATTGATTTGCCTGCTGATGGTCACGACTGATCGGTTTCGTGTTCCGATGGAGCTGGAACCATTCGTTTAAGCCATCTGGGCATGCGGCTGCTGAGCTTTCGATATCTCGCTTCGGTCCAGACTTGGTCGGCGATTACTCGCGACGGAGTTCTTTTTCCCCGAGCTAGAGCGATCAGGCCGCCTAGGTAGAGGAATGCGGCTATTCCGCTTGAGAGAGCGAGGATGATTAGGCCGGCGCGTAAAGGTAGAACACCGTTGGGCGCTATGACTGGGATAAGGGCGCCTAGGACCCAGAACAATTGGAATCTGGTTTCGAAACGTGCAAACGATCGGCCTTGGTTCGCTCTTGGGGCGTCGCGTTGCACTATCGCGTCGAAGGACAGTTTGCCGAGGCCTGCTGCGAATCCAACCGACATCACAAACGCTAGAACGGCCATTCGGTCGCCTGGGAATGTGGCAAAGAATCCAACTGCCGATGCAATGGTTAGTACTCCGCCGAGCAAGTATTCCTCTCGAACGAGGCGACGTAACAGAGGTGCTGCGACTGCTCCTATGAGCGCTCCTATAGCGCTGGCGGCGACCATGAGTCCAAACCAGATGGTGGCGGCATCTTCGCGACGTAACCAAAACGCGACCAGGAATAATGTGAATCCTGTCATGCCGCGCAGGATCGCCATCGCGGACGCAGCTAGCACGATGCCGGCGCTTCGCAAGTCATTGCGTTCGTCTTCCGCGAGTGGCTGTTGCGCTATCGACATTCGAGGTAGTCGAGCGGCCAGGGGTACAACCGAACAGAAAACGATCATGGCCGCGCCAAGGACCCACTGTGATCCGATCAAGCCAAGGAGTAGTCCTGGACCGGCTGCCATAGCGCCGCCGACCCCGCTCAGAAGCACAAGTTTTGAATTCGCTTCGACTAGGTCTTGTTGATCGCGAACTAGACCGGGGACAATGGCGCTTTTGGCTACGTGATAGGTCTTGCCGAGTACGAGCGCACCGAAGGCTTCTGGGAACAACAGCAGGGAATCTAAATGGCGGATCATCAAAAATGCGAGAACGGCTCGGCCTAGGCCACTGACAATCATCATGGCTCGCCGGCCACCTTGTAGCCGGTCGATAAGCGGTCCGATCAACGGCCCAACAATGGCGAACGGGGCGATGGTCAAGATGAGATAGAGCGCTACCTTTGGCCTCGCTGCATCGGGATCCAAATTAAAGAAGAGCGACCCGGCGAGAGCGATAGTGAACAGAGCATCACCTGCCGCTGAAGCAAGTTGCACTCGCGCTAGTCGAGCAAATGGTCCTAGGGGCGCGGGCTTGCGTTTCGGGGCGTCGTCTCCGCCAGGTTCATTCGGGACTATCGAGGATTCTTGGGCCTCTTCCACATTGTCACCCTACGGCTCGCGTGGAGCCGCTACGCGTCAGCGCAAAGAATCGGTTGTGGTTAGTCAGCTTGATCGATTACCCGAACGGGTTCGGTAGCGGCGAGAACAGCGCTATTTAGGTTCGCGACTATGCGTTTCAGGTAGCGGTGGTACACGGCCCTGGGGACGACCTGATGGCCGGGCTCATCTGAGGTCATGTACCCGTCAATACGACCCTGAATCTGGTCGATCATCTGATCTAAACGATCTCGGAAACCTTCGGGTATGCCGTCATGTTCAGCCAGAATTTCGCTTGCTTCTGCAAAGAAGCCCGATACGGTGCGACGCTCTTCCAGCAGTTCATCGATGTCGGGTTCATTGGTAAACGACACGCCGCTTTCAGCAAGGTCAAGGATGTTTTTTGCGTGATCGCCTACGCGCTCAATTTTTTTCAGTAAAAGGATCAGGCCTATGACTTCGCCGATGTCGTTAGGTCCGTGGACACTGATATGTACAGCCAGTTCGCCGCGGAGTTGCTGCTCGTTTGCGTTGATTCGAAGGTCGGTTTCTCTCACGTCGTCAGCTATGGATTTGGGTTGAGCGCCGCTTAGGAGAGCGGTGCAAGCTAAGTCAAAGGAGTGGCGGGCGTCGCTCACCATGGCAACTGATCGTGTGACGACATGATCTAGCCCTGTGTCACCTGCTCGGAAAAATGAAAGAACCATATGAAACTCCCCGTTATCGAAGGATAGCTACACCAACCAGAGGTGCAACAATGAACAGTCCGACGACGTAACAGACCGCTAGGACTCGCCTGCGTACAGCTATCTCGGCCATTGCCGTCGCTGCAATCACCGGAACGTCTCTAAAGAACGGCAAAGCGTACAAAGACAGAATGCCGATGATGTTAAAGGTCGTGTGCGCTAAAGCTACGGTCAATGAGTCGGGGCTTGAGGCTGCGAGAGCAGCGAGCAACGCAGTAATAGTTGTTCCGACATTTGCCCCCAATGTCACTGGGTAGGCGTTTCGTAGGGTCAGCACTCCAGCTGCCGAAAGCGGTATCAGTATTGAGGTCGTGATGCTCGATGACTGCACCGCGATAGTGACCACGATTCCGACAACCAGTGCTACTAGTCCTCCGGCTTTGCCGAGGATCGCGTTGAGGGATCTTTCGATTCGCGCTGCTACGAGCGCTTTCATGTTTCGAGTGACCAAAGCAAGCGCCACAAGGACAATGACCAGGCCGGTTGCCACCATGAGGGCGCCTTTGACGTTGCCCGATGCTCCGAACTGGTCCCACATGTCTTTCAGCCACCCGACCGGTTCTTTAACCCATTTTTTGACTGGGCTTTTCCATTCGGTTCCGCCGGAACCGACGAGGAGTTCGCTTACCCATTTCGCGATGCCTGATATTGGTTTAAAGATCAGTTCGATCGGAAGCAAAATAGAAACAGCTAAGACGTTGAAGAAGTCGTGGACGGTTGCAGCCGCGAACGCTCGTTTAAATTCTGCTGATTGACGAACATGCCCTAATGAGACGAGCGTGTTGGTGACGGTGGTTCCTATGTTGGCTCCCATGACCATTGGAACGGCCTGCTCAACACCTAGTGCTCCAGAAGCAACCAACCCCACAATGACCGAGGTGCTGGCTGATGACGATTGCACGAGGACGGTTCCGAGGATGCCTACACACAGTCCCGCTATCGGATTGCTAACAGCGGAGAAAAGGCGTTCTTGGGTGTCGGCGCCCATGATCTTGATGCCAGCCTCAAGGGAGGAAACACCGACCAGAAACAGGTAGATCAGCGCGACAACGAGAGCTGCGCGAGCGCCTGTCGGCATTTGACGGTCAGCGGTACCGGGGGGACGGGCCACGACCGGCAACGTAGTATCCCAACGCGCCTTAGTGGCGGCATTTTTGCTTTTTTTTTAATGTCCGTATTTCGGTCTGGAGACGTTTTTAGAGCGCGAGATCCGTGAGGTCCAAATCAGATGTTTGAACCTTCAACCCAACTAGCTCAGATACAGAAATACTGCCTTCTCTAACAGCAGCATTATCGGTGCCTGCGATCCGCCTTTTCGGATCACCGGGCTGCCGTTCAAACGACCAAGACCCATCTCCAGAGGATTGCAAGGTTCCGGCAGCATCCCCCCATTTCGCGAGCCCGGTGATCTGAACACCCGATACTTCGGTCAACGAGATGTTTGGGGCATTGATATTGACAACTCTGCGACCCTTCTCCATAAACCTGAGACGTTCAATCATTTCCGGTACAAGGTGAACCGCGGTATCCCACTCCATCGCTGCATCTGTTACGTCGAGGCTGACTGCGATCCCATGGGCGCCGTTGTTGGCGGCGGTGAGTGCAGCTCCGACAGTTCCGCTGTGTAGTGCTGAGCGGCCGCAATTCAAGCCCGGGTTGACACCTGACACCACCATCGGAACCGGATCTCCGAAAGCTCCTAGTTGGGTCATGATTACGCACAGAGCAGGCGGTCCGTCTACCGCCCAGCACGGTGTGGCGCCTAGGTCTTCTCGCACAATTCTTTGAGCTCGAAGTTCGCCGCCGTGTAGATCACCACCAATCGCGGCACCCATACCGGTCATGTCAGTTGTGGGCGCAGCAACCACTGCTTCATATCCAGCGTCCACTACTCGTTTCGCTAACGCCCACAAGCCTTCCGAAGAGACTCCGTCGTCGTTAGTTACCAATACCCGCATAACGGGAATTTATTCTTCTTCGTCTTCTTCAGGGACACCCAAATCCCATTCAAGGTGCAGATTTTCTCGTTCAGCATCCCGATTCACACGCTCACGATTTCGACGAAATTGTGGGTCGTGGGGTGGAAGGAGTTGTAACCGAGCCATGGTCCGACGTCTGAATTCATCAACGACCGCTTGTTCACCAAAAAGCCCCTGAATATCCCAATGCGGGGATACAGGACCCAAATACACCACTCGGATACCAGTTTCGGGGGGTGGTAGCTCTTCTTCAATTTCGAAGTCTGTCACTAGTACTCCTTCGACAGCGACTGCATCACTGTACCGGTGAGAGCCACAGGAACCATTTAGCAAAGCAAACCTTGATCTGGTGTTGGCGTTGCACTCCAGATTAAAAGTTTCATAAGAACCGTAAATATTTGGAACCTTTTTGGTCCCTCAGGCGTCATAGTCGTAACAAGCAGCGAGCAAGGTGTCTCGCATCGACGAACGGAGTGCTGAGATGAGCCACATTTCCACCGACACAAGTTGGATGAACCGAGGTAATTGCGCCGAACAGCACCCGTCGATTTTCTTTCCTAGTGACGGGGTGGGTGTTGAACGCGCCAAGAAGTTGTGTGAAGGGTGTGTAGCCCAATCCCAATGTCTTGAATATGCACTAGTCAATCGTGTCGAGCACGGTGTGTGGGGCGGGGCGTCAGAGCGTCAACGACGGAGAATTTTGAAAGCTCGCCGGCAGTCTCAACTCAGCGAGTCATCGGTTCAGATTTCGTAGTCGTTTACAGCCGACGTCTGGTGCAGCAGTTGTCTAGTTGTCAGACGGTTCGTCGCTTGAATCTGAGTTGTCGTTCACGCCTTCTTTAAATTCTTTTTGTGCCTGACCGAGCGAACGGGCGAGTTTGGGGAGCTTGGCACCACCGAACAGCACAAGAACAATGATCAAAATGATGATGAGTTCAGAGCCGCCTAGATTCACAAGATTGAGACTATCAGTGCGGTGCCCCCACAGATGAAAGGCGACCGTTGAGTTGGCTTAACTTGCCCGTTCGGCAGCGGCACGCCGGGCGAGTGCTCGTTGTCGACGTAACCGACGGCGCTCACGTTCGCTCATACCGCCCCAGATACCGAACTTCTCACCATGACTCAGCGCGTATTCCAAACAATCTTCGCGAACAACGCAGCCTCGACAAACCTCTTTAGCTTCTTTAGTGCTGGCACCTCGCTCGGGGAAGAAGAGGTCTGGGTCCACGCCTAAGCAATTGGCGTAATCCCACCAGCTGCTTTCTTCGGTCTGCCCACCACCATCATCTACAAATGCCATCGGTATCCGCCCTGATTGGTTCGACTGGTCGATATGACGCGGTCGTAATTACACGCGTGTTATTGAACACCTGTTTAGCTACAGAATCAAGAAAAATTCAGAGTTTCTCAGGGTTTTCGTGATTTATTTTGAGTGTGGTTCTCATCAACGCAGAAGAGAATGTCGTTAATTGAAATTTCCGCTTTTCAATTCACCTACTCACGGGGCAGACTAATCACGGAGGTGTCCGAGCGCCTGGTGGGCTCCCCCGCCTTCAAAGCGGGCGGGACGGGCGATCCCCGTCCGGCGGGTTCGATTCCCGTCCACCTCCGCCAAGTCTGTCCACCGAAATACCCCGAGATCCGAACAATCTGACCGAAAGGAACCACGTGAAAAAGCTTCTACTGGCAATCATCGTCGGAGCCTTGGTGGCTATTGCCGCTCGAAAATTATCTGAGAACTAATTCCGACAACTTCGGAGTATCAAACTCCGAGCAGGTCTCGAGCCCCAGTGTCGCTACTTGGGTGTCGTAGTTTCGACATCGCTCGCGCTTCGATTTGTCGGATACGTTCGCGCGTCAGGTTGAAGTGTTCTCCGACCTCTTCAAGGGTTCGCGGCTCTCCACGGTCAAGCCCGAATCTGAGCTTCAGAATTTCTCTCTCGCGCTCATCCAGAGGTCCAAGCAACTTGGTGATCTCATCGGGAAGCCGCGCAACAGCTGCTGCTTCTTCTGGATCTTCAGCATTTCGGTCTTCTACAACGTCTCCGAGTTCCGCGTCACCATCTTCTCTAAGGGGTTCAGACAACGAAAGAGGCTCTGCGGCGAAGCGCAGAGCTTCGGAGACCTTGTCTTCGGGCATATCGACTTCAACTGAGAGTTCAGCGAGCGTAGCCGGGCGTCCAAATTTGAGTTCGAGTCGGGAACGGGCTTTTTGGAGGCGTGCGAGGGTGTCACCTGCGTGAACGGGAAGTCGGATTGTTCTACCTGTGTTCGCTATACCTCGAGTGATGGCCTGTCGAATCCACCACGTGGCATAAGTGGAGAATTTGAAGCCCTTACGCCAGTCAAACTTTTCGACAGCGTGCATGAGACCCAGGTTGCCTTCTTGAATGAGATCAAGAAGTGGTAGTCCCGACGCTTGATATTTCTTCGCTATCGATACAACAAGACGCAAGTTCGATTGAACGAAGGTGCGTTCTGCTCTTTCGCCTTTTCTGTCAGCTCGGCGAAGTTCACGTTTCTTGGTTGACGTTATAGCTGAACCGTCAGGTAGCTGATCGGCTTCTAGTACTGCTCGAGCTTCGGTCCCAGCTTCGATTTCCTGTGCAAGACGCACTTCATCGTCTTTTGTGAGAAGCGGATACTGTCCGATATCGGTGAGGTAAAGACGAACTAGGTCTTCTTCATCTCGTTCGACCCGATTCTTGGCCACCTGCCGACCTCTTTCCCCTGACCGGAGTACACGACCACAAAGTGGTCCTTTCCGCCGGTACGCTCGTCTCGTCAAAGACACGATCTACTTCGACTCTGGATTACGAGCCTAATCGCTTGCCTGGAAACTACCGGCTGGAATCGCGATTTCCGACACGCATTGCGAGCAGAAAATGACAGAACCAATTTCGATACCCGATGACGATCTTGAAATTGCTCTCTTGCAGATGACTTTTGAAGCTACAGACCCCGAGCTACTACTACCAGCGCTGTCGAAATACATCGTGATGACACGCAAAGAAGCGGCCTGCCGTAACGCAGATCTGTGCGTTTCGTTTACTGATCCGAGTCGTTTTGTGATCATCGAGAAATGGGATTCCGAGCATGCTGCCAGAGAGCATTTCGACTCTCCTGTTATGGTCGAAATGGCAGAATCGTGTTCAGGGATCCTCGCCGATCGCCCCGATGTTGATTTACTACAAGGGCTTAGCGCCCACGACCTGAACTGAAAGGCCGGTGTGACAAAGCGAGCTTTGGTTTGTGGCGCAGGCGGTTTCATCGGAAGCCACTTAGTGAAACGCTTAGTCGACGACGGTTACTGGGTTCGGGGCGTGGACATCAAACACCCGGAGTGGACCGCTAGTCCAGCCGACGAATTCCTTATCGGGGATCTACGGGACCCAAGTGCAGCTGTTGCGGCACTGGAGGGCGGCTTTGATGAGGTCTATCAACTCGCTGCGGACATGGGGGGCATGGGATTTATTCATTCAGCCGAAACTCAGATCATGCACAACAGCATGTTGGTCAACGTCAACATGGTTGAAGCCGCAGCTGAAGCCGCTGTCGACAAATATTTTTTGGCTAGTTCGGTGTGCGTGTACCGCGACATGGATTTAGGGGAAGCAGAACTCACCGAAGACGACGCGTACCCTGCGTTGCCAGACAATGAATACGGTTGGGAGAAGCTGTATGCAGAACGAGCAGTTGCTTCTTATGCACGCGAGGGTCGTTTTCAGGCCCGCATCGCACGTTTTCAGAACTGCTACGGCCCAGAAGGCACTTGGACTGGCGGCCGAGAAAAAGCCCCAGCCGCACTGTGTCGGAAAGTGGCCGAATCGACAGACGGGACCATCGATGTGTGGGGTGACGGCTCTGCCGTTCGCAGTTTCATTTACGTCACAGACTTAGTTGAAGGTATTAGGAGGCTCGTGGACAGCGAGATGACCGAACCTACCAACATCGGCACCAGAGAATACGTGTCAGTGAAGCAACTGGTGGAGTTAGTCGCAGACGCTGCTGGAAAAGAGATTTCGCCTCGCTGGGTTCCAGGGCCCGTCGGAGTGCAGAATCGTAATTTTTCTAACAGTCGAATCGAATCACTGGGTTTTGAACCGCAATCTGATCTTGCTGACGGATTATCAAGAACCTATCCGTGGATAGAAGAGCAGGTTGAGGCCAATTGAGGCGCCTGTTTCTAGGTTAGGAACTGCGGCATTCTTCAGAGATTCGCTCAATCTCTGTCCAACTCAATTCACTTGAGTCCCACAGTTGACTGAACGCCGCATCAGCTACATCGGTAAAGCCATGCCTGTTACGGAACTGATACTGCCGCCGTTTTTGTTGGCCGCCTATTCCAAGACGTTCTAAACGCCCTACGCAGTGCACGTCCCAGGCCGCGAATTGACTGAGCTCTAGCTCTTCGTCAGTGGGAGCGTCGTCGAAACGACCTGAACGACGATCCAGGATTCGGATAAGGAGCCTTCCTATGGTGTCTCGACTTCGCGCCTTGCCAAATTGGCGCGGTCGTTGAGTATTTTCTAAGGCTCCACCGTCGACCCATAGCTCGATCGGGTCATAACTGACTATCTTGCTTCGACCCAAAGGTGATTGTTCATCAATCTCAAGATTGATTGCTTCTTCGATACCAAGCCGCTCAGCGACTTCTGCGACAACTTCACCAATGACTGCTGAGTCGTAGAAGACCATCTCGAAGGACTCGGGTGTCACCGAGACCTCTGGCATTAGCTAGGTGCCTCGGCTCTAGCCTCTCGCGACATGTCTGCGATTTCATCAATTTCGTCATCGCTGAAACCGGCTAGTTCACGGAAACGTCGGGTGAGTTGGATTGGGCTGTCGTCGTCCTCGCCTCGGAAACCATTGAAAGAGAACAAACGGTCGACGACCTTTTGAAATTCAAGGGCCTTGTCAAGACGTTCTTTGTCGTTTTCTGTTAGCCGACGGAGCCAGTCTGAACCCATCTTTACGTGAGTCACTTCATCGGCAAGCATCCAGTCTTCACAGAATTCCAGGACGGGATCACCAGCTAAATTTCCGAACTCTTTCATCGTGTTGAACACGTCGATAGCGAGACCCTCAAGGGCTCGATTAACTCCGGTGAGCCGTAACACAGGATCAGGGTTGCAAGCTGCTTCGTACAGGAGTCCATTCTCAGCGAATTCACCAAGCTCGGTTCCCATATGCTCGGCTAGGGAGACAGAAATTTCGCAGTGACGGGCTTCATCCCAACACTGGCGAGCCATATCAAGTTTCAATTCCAAGGGAACATCTTCCCCTACTTCAAAATCCCAGCAGGTTCGGCCGGCGCCTTCTAATGCTTGAATTTCGCCTACAAAAATTCCGTGCATGAGCGCCCGAGCTCGGTCGGGGCCGTTTGCCAGTCCAGGAGTAAGTTTTGCCAATTGCTCGCTGGCATTACCTCCAGCGACCCGAGCACCACGCGGGTCGCTCAGTCGTTGTTCGTTAGTTTGTCGGATGAAACGAGCATCTCGGGCTAACTCTTCAGCCGGAAAGATTTTTCGCATTAGTTCTCCTCTGGCATTTCTACGTAGGGATCCCCGATTGAGCCCGGGCCGGCAATACCGCCTGCTGCCAGCATAAGCTTTTCTAGCTTGAGTTGATGATTCATCGCCCTCTCAACTTCAGCTTCGGTTTCGATCATTGACTGAATGAGCATTTCACCTTCACGCCAATCATTGAACTCATCCTGGAGAATGAAGTCCAAAATTCTGACCGTGGGCATATCAGTGATTTCAGATGTGGCGTTGCGATGGTATGTGTAGGCGGCGATCTTGTGAGGAATCAGAACTCGATAAACACCGACCAGCTTCTCGATTGTCATGGCTGCATCTTCGGGTTCGGTCATTGCTTCAAAGAAAGCAACCAACTGGTCGTTAGCTGGCACGGTAAGTCGTTCTGTTTTCATTTCCCGCAACTCAGGAAGCCGCTTATCAAACAATTCTGCATGCCAAGCATGGTGGTAACAGTGTGTTCCCAGTCGCAACTTCACATCGAGCTCTGGGACCGTGGCAACCCAGCCACCCAAAGCTTCGAAGAGCTTCATCTCAACCCATTTGTAGTGGCCGATTCGCTCAGCCGTTTCTTCAACGTCAAATAGCCCGGGAAGACTGCGGCGATCCCAGGGGGCGAACGGTTCACGAGGCCGCTTTATGTCTGTCATTGACGCTCTTTCAGTCGGTTGAGCAACGAACTCGTTCGTTGTTCCTGTCTCAAAGTTGTCGGTGAGCTTACCGTCCGTTCAGTTGGAACAAAAAACGGCCGCCAATTTAGATTCAGCTGTCTTACCTGTACCGGTTGGTGATTGGTAAACGTCTATCTTTGCCGAACGCTTTGCCTGAGATGCGAGGACCTGGCGGGGACTGGCGGCGCTTGTACTCAGCGAGGTCCACCAAACGAGTGATTCGATCAACCAATTCGGGATCGTGGCCTTCCGCAACGAGTTCTGCTGCAGTTCGGTCAAGTTCGACATAGGCCTCAAGTAACGGGTCGAGCAGCTCATAGGGAGGTAGCGACTGATCATCAGTCTGGTCTGGTCGAAGTTCAGCTGAGGGGGGTTTAGTGATTGATGCTTCGGGAATCCACGCCGACGCGGTTTGTGAGTTCCGCCACCGACAAAGTTCATATACAAGCAGCTTGGGGCAGTCTTTGATGACCGCGAAACCTCCAGCGGTGTCCCCATACAGAGTCGAGTAGCCAACTGACGTTTCGCTCTTATTGCCCGTAGTCAGAACCAGCCAGCCGTTCTTATTTGACAACGCCATCAAGAGAACACCGCGTATGCGACTTTGTAGGTTTTCTTCAGTCAAATCAGGTTCGTGGCCACGGAACAGAGGGTCCAGCATGTCTGTCAACGCGGTATGTGCTGACTCAATCGGGATCCTGTGCAAAGCAATGCCTAGGTTTCCTGCAAGCGCTGCTGCGTCGTCTTCGGATCCCTGACTGGAGTACCTAGATGGCATCGATACCCCTTGTACTCGCTGAGCTCCTAGGGCATCCACGGCTATGGCGGCTACGAGACTGGAATCAACTCCTCCGGAAAGACCGATTACCACTTGATCGAAACCATTTTTTTCCACGTAATCACGGGTCGCTAAAACTAGAGCGTTCCAGACTTCGGCTATTTCATCTTGCCCAGGCGCTACGGCGGGCTCGGGGATCGATCTTTTGGTTTCCTGTGGTCCAGAAGTTGTTATAAGCGGCAGTTCCCCTATTGTTCGCGCCTCAACATCTAGGTCTACGATTTCCAATGCTTCTTCGAATTGCGGGAGTCGCGCAAGGAGGTCACCAGCCCTGTCGGTGACAAACGAAGAACCATCAAAAATCAATTCATCTTGCCCACCTACCTGGTTCACATACACAGCAGGCAGACCGTGATCAACAAGTCGGTCAAGAACGATCGAAGACCGCGATGCATATTTGCCCTGTTGATAGGGCGACGCGTTTAACGAAACAACTAGGCCTGCACCCGCCGCAATTTGCTTGTCCACTGGGCCGTCGTCGAACCACAGGTCCTCACAGATGGAGATACCGACTGTCACGCCAGCAATTTGGAAAATTGGGCCAGCCGAGGTTCCAGGCGTGAAATATCGTTTTTCGTCAAAAACCGAATAGTTGGGTAACAACTGCTTTCGATAAATTCCCGCTATCTCACCCTGATAGCAAACAGCAGCAGAGTTATACAGCTGATGTCCTTCAGCTTCCGGGAACCCCACTACTGCAACTGTGTCTGAACATTGAGCCGCTATGTCTTCCACCGCCGCGCGGGCTTCCTCAATAAAGCGTTGTTTGAGTAGTAAGTCTTCAGGTGGGTAGCCACACACTGCTAGTTCACTAAATACGACCAGATCGGCGTCTTGTTGAACCGATTGTTGATAGGCGTTAACGATCGCAGCGACGTTGGACTCAAAGTCTCCGAGTCGAAAGTTCAGTTGCGCTATAGCAACTCTGATTGACGCCATACCTATGAGGCTAGAAGCACTGCAAGGTTGGTGGCGAAAAGTATTCGGACGGGACCTCTGGCCCCGCCCGAAAATTTGCGTTTCAGCGCTGTGTTACGCCAGTGCCTCGCAACACGTGTTTGTTATCAGAGTCGCTACCACGTAGGGGTCCGCATTGGCATTTGGTCGACGATCTTCAAGGTATCCCTTACCGTCGCGTGCTACTTGCCATGGGATTCGAACCGACGCTCCACGGTCTGATACACCGTAACTGAACTGGTCGAATCGTTGCGTTTCGTGCTCCCCAGTGAGGCGATCTTCAATTCCAACTCCATATCCCGCGAGGTGTTCTTCGGGTTTTCCAGATGCACCCAACGACTGTGCAGCTTTTTCGACTGCGTCGTAGCTTTCGCGCATGTCATTGGTTGAGAAGTTGGTATGCATACCAGCTCCGTTCCAGTCCCCTTTCATGGGCTTGGCTTCAATGCTGATTTCCAACCCATGTAGTTCGCCAGCACGGTAAAGCAGGTAACGCGCCATCCAAAGATGGTCGCCGACGGTAACGGTGTCGGCCGGGCCTATCTGGAACTCCCATTGGCCGGGCATAACCTCAGCATTTGTGCCTGAGATAGCTAATCCAGCTTCGATACACCATGTGGTGTGTTGTTCGACTAATTCCCTTCCGCGAATTTTTACCGCTCCTACCCCGCAGTAGTAGGGACCTTGTGGAGCGGGAAAGCCTCCAGTGGGAAATCCTGCTGGCCAACCGGTTGCTGGGTCCAACATGGTGTATTCCTGCTCAAGACCGAACCACGGCTCTTGTCCCCCATACTGGTCCATAGCTGCGCGAGCACCAGCCCGGGTGTTGGTTGGGTGCGGTGACATGTCCGCTGTAAGCAGGGTTTCGCACATTACGAGGATGTTGTCACCCCCACGTATTGGATCCGGACATTGAAAAACAGGCTGAAGGACGACATCTGAGTTATCGCCTGTTGCCTGATTAGTGCTTGATCCGTCGAAACCCCAGATTCCGGGTTCGTCACCATCAGCGAGCACCTTGGTCTTTGACCTGACCTCTGCTGTCGGTTCTGTTCCATCAATCCATATGTATTCGGCCCGATATGCCACAGTGTTTGCTCCTGATTGAGGGGATGGGGACAAAAGGCAAGCTAACAATTAGAAATGCCGTATCGCGCCATTTTTTGGCTAAGCAATTGTCCGTGGCTGGCCAACGGGTTCAGAAAGCCCTAGTTCTAGGCTTGTACCGCAATTGTGAATGTCATGTAAACGGAACGCTTTGAAGTTTGATTTGCGAGCAGAATCACCAAGAATGGGTTCTTGAAATTGGCGCATTGAACCAAGAAGGAAAGTTGAGTTGGATGGAGCGACCACAGGACTATGTGCAACGCCGTGTGGAAGAGCGAGGTGTGCGTTTGATTCGTCTTTGGTTCACCGATGTTCAAGGCCAACTTAAATCGTTCGCTATTTCACCTGCGGAGTTAGAGACCGCTTTCGAAAATGGCATGATTTTCGACGGTTCGTCTATCGATGGATTCAGCCGCGTCCGCGAAGAAGACATGGTCGCTCGACCCGACCCTGCAACTTTCGAGTTAATGCGTTGGGGCGGTAATGACGAAAATGCTGCACGCATGTTTTGTGATATCGAACGCGCTGATGGAAGCCCATTTCCCGGTGATTCAAGACAGGTTCTGCGACGTTCAATGGAGAGAGCTCATGCCGAGGGCTTCACATTTTTCACTGCACCCGAGTTGGAGTACTTTCTCTTTGAAGCCGACCGTAACGGTGAGCCTGTTCCGCTCGACAACGGGAGCTACTTCGATCTCACCACAGCTGACGTGGCCAGCAGTATCCGCCGACAAACTTTGACCACGCTCGAAGCTATGGGAATCCCCGTTGAGTATTCATTCCACGAAGACGCCCCAAGTCAGCATGAGATCGACCTGCGGTATACCGATGCTCTCACCATGGCCGACAACGTCATGACGTTCAGGCTTATCGTCCGCGAAATAGCTCTAGAACATGGGGTGCACGCAACGTTTATGCCTAAACCCCTTACCGGAGTTCAAGGTTCTGGAATGCATACCCACCTTTCCCTGTTTCGGGATGGAGTCAATGCTTTTCACGATCCAGAAAGTCCTGATGGCTTATCCGAAATCGCACGAGGTTTCATCGCTGGCTTGCTACACCATGCGCGAGAAATCACCGCTGTTACGAATCAACTAGTCAACAGCTATAAACGTCTGGTTGCCGGCTACGAAGCACCTGTGAACGTGTCCTGGGCTAGGGCGAACCGTGCAGCCTTAATTCGCGTACCTACTAGCCGTGAAGGCGGCGTCGACGATACGACCCGCATCGAATATCGAGCGCCTGACCCTGCATGTAACCCATACCTCGCGTTTGCCGTAATGCTGGCCGCTGGCATGAAGGGGATCGAACAGGGTTATGAACTGCCCCTTGAGGCTCCTCCGTCAATGACTGGTTTCACAGAACACGGCGGGTTAATAGACCAAGCTCAGCTTCCTCAATCCTTAGATGAGGCTTTAGACGAAATGGAGAAAAGTGATCTCGTCGCAGACACGCTGGGCGACCATTTGTTCAGCTGGTTTCTTCGGAACAAGAGACGAGAGTGGAACGACTACAAAGCCCAGGTAACGCCGTTCGAACTTGATCGCTACTACTCGAACCTGTGATGTCGGTCTTAGCTATTTATCCATCGGATCCAGTTCCGGAATTAGCTCAGTTGTTAGATCTGAGTGGCTTTATTTGGAAAGGTGTTGAGCGCCCATCAGATGTCCACGACCTTGAACCCGACGAAGGTTGGGGTGGGGCAATCGTTCAAGTTGGATCCGATAGTGATGTGGGTTGGGGCATGCTTCGCGCCCTTCGAAAACGCGACGTTCCGGTGTCTCCTCTTTTGTTGATAATTCGAGGGAGTGAACTCCAAGAACTGGAACTGCGGGACGAATTATTTGATGATTTCTGTCTCGACCCATTTCATCCACGTGAACTCGAAGCACGTATAAAGCACATGCTCGCCTCGGAAATCGAAAGCATTACCGGTGAACGAATCGAGTATGGACCTCTGTTACTGGATTTGGAAACGTACGAGGCCTCAGTTGACAGTCAACCTTTGGACTTAACGTTCATGGAGTACGAATTGCTCCGCTTCTTGGCAGCAAGTCCGGGTCGAGTATTTACCAGAGAGGTACTTCTGAGCAGGGTTTGGGGGTATGAGTACTACGGCGGAGCGCGCACCGTGGATGTTCATATTCGCCGTCTGAGGGCCAAGCTCGGAGAGGAATATGCGAGTTTGATTCAGACCGTGAGAAGCGTCGGCTACCGGCTTGGTGAAAGCAGGCGACGCTAGTAGTTGGTTTCAATCAGGCTGCTTCCCTCGTGTCTTGACTCCGCGTCGTCTTTAAGGGAGTTACCCAACAGAGCTGCTACTGCAGCAAGACTTAGGGTGATGAGAAACGGGCTCAGTAGCAAAATAACTGCGATTGCTATGCCTCCAACCATGCCCTTGATGGTAGCCAGTCCTTTAACCTTCGGGTGATTTTCAGAAACAATTAAGTGTTGCTGCAGCACTGCAACACCGGTTGTTCTCACACGTGAATCGTGGATTAGTTATCCGCGATGTAGGCAACTGCTTCGATTTCTACCAACGCACCGAGGGGTAGGGCTTTGACGGCTATGGCCGAACGCGAAGGTCGATGGTCTCCAAATACTTCAGCATAGGCATCGTTGACGATCGAAAAATTCTCGATATCGGTCATGAATACTGTGCACTTCACGACATCGCCAAGGGCAAGACCGTTGTCGCTGAGAATAGTTTGAGCGTTCGCTAAAGCTTGCGTCGTCTGGGCTGCGACTCCGTCGACTAGGGAACCTCCCGAGACGCCCACTTGCCCTGAGATGAATAAGAGATCACCAGCTTTATAGGACGCTGAGTAATGGGCTACTGGCTTAGACACGTGCTACCTCCGAGGAGTTAAGAAAGACGGAACGTTGAATTATCCTGTTGGTAAATCAGATGGACAGCCCCGATTCAACCATGTGGCTGCGGCAACCGCGGCGAATACCGCATCTCCGGCAGCAAGATTTGGGCCGTCACCGACACTAATGATCTCTATCTCGGGGGTATCTGATGATCGAAGTACACCAAATGAGCGGACGGTGAGGTCTTGTACCTCTCCATTCTGGTCGACACTTAGTGCTTCGGAAGTGACCCAGCTGTAGGCCATGTGTGCTGCTCCAATGCAGTAACTGCGAAACATGGTCCAATCAAGTGGGGTTCCCGCGTTTACCTCAACTCTGATGAGTCCGTTTGTGATCTCGGCCTTCGCTGTGGCCCCTGAAGGAGCAGCTACCCAGTCTGTGCGGCCGCGCAGTCCGGTCAACAACATTTCTGCCTCGGCCCACCCCGCTGCGCGGATAGCAGCCGACGTCGAGGGCCCTGGGATCGTTACTTGTTCGATGTCACATTTTGGCAGCAGGGGCCGGATCCGTTCATCGATGTGTGCGGTGCTGACTATCCGGAAGATGCCTGAGCCATCTGCACGTAATCCAACAGAGATCGGTGGACGTTTCGGTCCCTGTCGAACAGTGTCCTCTCTGGACCATAAAACTCGAACCGCTCGATTATTTTCTCGTGCGAGTTCGCGGGCAACTTCAGTGACATCGCTAGCGATCTTCCCTCCGAACGCGCCTCCATTTGCTACAGGGTCCGCTGGTTCACCCTGCGGGTCGCACCAGGATGCATCTGTTTCTAGGTATGCGGGTTCCACCCAACAAGTTCGGAGAGTGACCGCCCAATCGCCTTCGGGGAGTTCCAATGGGGGGCAAGGTTCCAAGCTGCTGCGCCGACCTTGAATCTTTCCCGCCTGTTCTCTTGCCTGATGAAGACTGTCTGCGATGTGCCATTGCGAGTCACTTCTGACCGCCACCAGAGCATTGTTGGGAGTTTCGTCGTCAGCGAAGCCTCCTTGGCCTAAAACCACCTGAGGGCCGACGATCTGCGACGTGTCTGCTTCAAGGCTTGCTTGGCGGGTCGCAAGATCTAGATCACGCGAAGGAAACTCTACAGACACCTCCGAAGCCGCTTCCCTAATGGTCTGCCAGCCAGTGCATCGGCACAAGTGCGCCGCCAACAATCGGTCGATTGTCTCCCTATTCCCGAGATCAGCGCCCTTGCGTTCGTGTCCTACCAACCGACACACAATCCCCGGGGTACAAAAGCCGCACTGGGATGCACCGTGCGCTAAAAACGCGTTCGCCCACCTGCTTTGTTCGTCTTCTGTAAGTCCTTCTACCGTTGTCACTTGCCGACCCGACACTCGACGTAAGGGAGTCACGCAAGCAACTCGCGGGTCACCGTCGATTAAGACGGTGCAACATCCGCACTGACCTTGAGGGCTGCATCCATCTTTTACTGATCGTTTCCCTAGATGATCTCGCAAAGCGCCAAGAAGACTGCCCCCGTCGTCGGGAACATCTACTTGTTGTCCATCAAGTCGGAAGCTGATGATCGGTTCGATGGGAGTACCTCCGGATACGAATAACCCTCAACGCTTCGGGTGAGACCACAGTTCAGGCTACGTTCCAGGGAGTGGATCGCAATATGTGGGACCCAAGGTATCTATCGCGCCGAACATTTCTGTCTTTGTTAGGCGGTGGCTGCGCCGCCTCTGCATTATTAGCTGCCTGCGGAAATCGCGCAGAGACAACCAGCGAACTCCGCACCGCATCAAAATGGTTTTCCGACCAAACAATTGTGAGCAATCTCGGTCCGCAAAGAACGGTGTGGTCTTTTTCTGACGAGCAGGGCAACTTGGGTGGACTTTCGCCAGAAAGCATCGAGGTAGAAATTTTGGATGCGTCTCTTAACACGATCCATCGAACTACCGCTTCGCGGCACACCGATGGCGTGGCTATGCCCTATTACCCGGTAATTGTCCCCTTCCAAAAATCTGAGGTTCACGAGTTTCGTTTTGATTTGGGGGCCCGTGGCAGGTACCTCGGTTACGCAGTACCTGGATCCAAATCGACTAGTTCGATTATCTGGCCAGGTGATCAGTTTCCGATGGTGCCTACTCCAACTCAATCCAACCCCGGCGGGGTCACACCTATTTGCACCCGACAGCCTTCGTGTCCATTCCACGAAGTATCTCTTGATGCTTCTTTAGCTTCTCCCAACGCAACTGTTCTCATTGTCAGCACACCAGCGTTTTGTGGAACTAAGTGGATGTGCGGACCCGTACTAGAGAATTTGGTTACCGAGGTAGGGAACAACCATCCAGGATGTGACGTCATTCATGTTGAGGTGTATTCCAACCCGCAGCCAGATGACCTTGGCCCGATAGCACCAGCGGTGCGAGCAATGGGCGTCGACTATGAGCCCTTTATCTTCCTGATCGACGAGGCTGGCATCGTGCTTCGGCGCTTAGACCATATTTGGGACAACGCGGAACTAAGGGAACTGTTGTCCCTGATCTAGTTTCGTTTGTTTCTAGGGCTTAACTAAACGAGTTGCCGCACCCGCATGTTCGCTGGGCATTGGGATTATCGATAGCAAAGCCAGAACCCATCAGGCCATCTTTGAAATCCAAAGTTGCGCCTTCAAGTAACTGGGCACTCATGGGGTCAGTTACTACTCGAACATCGCCGAAAAACTGTGACATGTCATCAGTTTCGGTTTCGGAATCGAAAAACATTTCGTAGCTATAACCAGAACAGCCGCCGGGGCGAACTGCGACCCGAAGCGCCAAATCCAGCTCGCCTTCCGCTTCGATCAGTTCTTTGACTTTTTCAGCTGCAATATCTGTAACGGTGATCATGTTGAAACGTCCCAGTTCTCAGTACTTCATCATTGTAGCGAATGAATGTCGTTGGATCACAGAGGACTGCCTAACTAGCCTTATATATGTGAGCGAACAGTCCGCAAACGAATCTGAAGTCCTCACAATTCTACGCGGGGTCATGGACCCGGAATTAGGCGACAACATCGTTGATCTTGGAATGGTCAGATCTGCGTACATCGAAGACGGAACTGCCCACGTCACCATCGCGCTGACGACAGCTGGATGTCCGCTTCGGGCGACGATAAAGCGCGACTGTGAAACGCGTGTCAGCTCTCTGCCAAAGGTGTCCAAGGTGCAGTTGCATTGGGATGAGCTCACGGCCGATGAACGAACACGCGTAATGGAACGCGCTAGGGCTAATGCGCGCGAGACAGCAGCTCCAACTCAAATACCTGCACGAGCACGAGTGATTTCAGTTGCTTCGGGAAAGGGTGGCGTTGGTAAATCCTCGGTAACGGTGAATCTTGCCACCGCTTTAGCTTCTAAGGGCTTCACAGTCGGAGTCCTCGACGCTGATATTTGGGGATTCAGTATTCCCAGGATGTTGGGAGTCGACTCCCGCTTAAGTGCCCGTCCAGCGGGCTCAGATGAGGATCGAGGGAAAATTGTTCCCGACGAGAAAAAAGAAGGAGCGGGACTTCTCAAGGTTGTTTCAACGGGATTGATGGTCGAGACCGAGGAGACAGCTTTGATGTGGAGGGGCTTGATGTTGGCCAAAGCGGTCGAACAGTTTCTTCATGATGTTGATTGGGGTGAAGTTGACTACTTGCTAATCGACATGCCGCCCGGAACAGGGGACGTCCAGATGGCGTTAGCTCGGTTGCTCCCTCAAGCAGAGATGCTGGTCGTGACTACCCCGGCAGTGAGCGCACAAAAGGTCGCCGTGAGGGTCGCTGACATGGCTCGGCGCAGCCATATGCCGATTTTAGGTGTTATTGAAAATATGTCTGCGTTTACAACGCCCGATGGCGCATCATGGCCGCTCTTCGGTGAGGGTGGAGGAGAGCGTCTCGCTGAAGAAATCGGGGCTCCTCTATTGGGTTCAATTCCGTTAGAGCCAGCCGTCTCCACCGGAGGAGATACCGGCCAACCTGTCGCTTCTAGTGGCGGCAGGGCGGGAGAAATATTTCACGAAGTAGCCGATCGTATTGTGAATGAAATCCTGCCACCAATAAACATGGCCGACTGTTCTGCCTCGTCTATGACTGAAGTTCCAGTCGCACTTCCTAGCGAATAACGGGCGAACTACTGCGTTGAACCGTGGGGTGGCGGATGCGCCAAAGCCTCGTCGTATCCGTGTTCGCCTGGCATAAACACTTGCGGTGCGCCATCGGAAGAAATAGAGATGGCGGGCAATATCTCGGGGATCTCTGATAGTGAGCCGGCCCACTGCATGACTTGGTCAACTGATCGCAATTCCAGCAGGGGTTCCAAATTTGCGACTGTTGGCATAATCATCTCGAATTTGCCTGCTTCGTGAAGTTCCATCGCTTCTGTTGGAGAGATCCAACAACTTTCAACGGTTTCCCCTCCGTCGTGAGCAGGTCGCTGTCCTTGCGGGGAACGAGCAACAAAAAAGCGGGTGTCGAACCGTCTTGGGGGGCCTACTGGTGTAATCCAATGACTGACATACCTCAAGTCATCAAAGTTCAGATGCAGTCCTTCCTTGCGACACAACTCCACCATCGTAAGGTCGCCTGAATACACCGCTTCGCGGAGTCGTTGGAAGCGTTGATTGAGAACCGGGTCTGACAAAGACAATTCATCGTTGCCAAATCTTGCGAGAAGAGCTCCGGCCTCTTCAAAGCATTCACGGATAGCCGCCACCCAGTATGAAAGTCCCCCACTATCAATTTGAAGTCGAGCCGATGCTTCTCGATCATTAAGCCCTATCGAAATAGTCTCAATCTCGTCAGTTGCTCGATCGGTGACATCAACCGCTCCTCCCGGAAAGACAAATTGGCCGGGAACAAAATCGCTCTTGGGGTTTCGACGGAGCATAAAAGTTTCTAAGCCCTGTTCTCCGTCTCGAACGAGCATGACGGTGGCGGCTGTCCGAAGTTCAACTTCTTGGGTCAATTGTCCTGCTCTCCGAACGGAGGTCCGTCTTCGTTACAAGGTTCTTCCGAATTCCATGTTTCGAGGTTCCATGTTGCCGAGGTGTTCGTAGCACGAGACCGAAAATTGCGTCGTATGCCCCCTATTGCAACGGAACGAATCGGGGGTATCAAAATGATTAATCCGACGGCATCGGTCAAGAATCCTGGGGTGAGCATTAATGCGCCCGCAAACAAAATCGCTATGCCAGAAAAAATTTCGTCGCTGGGCATCTCGCCTTTTTGTAACCGTTCGCGAGATCTTTTAAGTAATCCAAGACCTTGATGTTTGACAAGCCAAGCCCCAACCAGACTGTCAATGATCAGCAAACCTACGGTGTTCCAAGCCCCTAAGACTTGACCTACCTGGATAATGAGCACCAACTCGACAATGGGTACAACGATGAACAGTACGAACAGAACAGCCACTTGTTTGATCTTAGTGATGGCGCCTAGGGCGAATCGAACTCGGTCGGACCTATCCTTCTAACGTGCGACCACCGTCAGTTGATGCCTTATCGAGATCGTTAACAGATATCGATTTGCCTGCTCCACTCCTAGTGGAGGCTGCTCGAATCGCGATCGCAAACGACGACCCCGAATCAGCACGCAGTGAGGCACTCCGGCTCCAACGATCGCTACTGGGTCCCGCAATCAACGCGACAGGAGTACTTCTTCATACCAATCTTGGCCGCGCCCCTCTGGAATATCACCAGGAAGCACAAGCAACGAACCTGGAATTCGATTTAATCACCGGAGGTCGTGGGTCTCGAAACAACCATGTCACGAACCTGATCTGCAAATTGACTGGAGCTGAGGCCGCTCTAATCGTCAATAACTGCTCTGCGGCGGTGACATTAGTACTTGCCGCTTTAGCTCGAGGTCGAGCGGTGGCAGTTTCACGCGGCGAACTGGTTGAAATCGGTGGGGGATTTCGCGTACCGGACGTAATGTCAGAGTCCGGCGCTCATCTTGTTGAAGTCGGGACGACTAACAGAACACGAGTCGCTGATTATCAGGCCGCTTGTCGCCTCCACGACACCGCTCTCTTACTAAAAGTTCACCCTTCCAATTACAAGATCAGCGGTTTCACAGAAGAAGTCTCAATTGCCGCTTTAAGCGACCTAGAAATTCCCGTAGTGGCCGATCTTGGATCTGGGTTCATCGACGAAGGCTGCCATTGGCTGCGAGATGGCAGACCGTCGTGGCTGCGCGATGAGCCAGCTGTAAAGCAAACCTTGGAAGCTGGGGCTGCTTTGGTGACTTTTTCTGGTGACAAACTATTCGGTGGGCCTCAAGCTGGGGTAATAGCCGGGCGGGCGGACTTAATCGAAGCCTGCGCTCAACATCCTCTTATGAGGGCATTCCGACCTGGAGCTCTCGTCCTAGGTGCTCTCCAGCAGACGGCACTGGCCTACCTCCGTCGCGACGGCGACTCAATACCCTTCTGGCGGATGGCTCAAACTCCAGTGCCCCAACTGTTAGCTCGCGCCGAGGCCATATCTGCAGATCGTTCAGTGACGACCAGCGCAATGACCGGTGGTGGTTCATTGCCCGGCGAAGAAATCCCATCAGCCGGCATACAGTTAGACGGGGATGTTGCAGCTGGGCTTCGAGAAGCCCCGATACCCGTTATTGCAAGGGTTCGTGATCAAGCCACATTCATCGACCTTCGAACTGTCCATCCCGACGACGACACCTCGGTGGCAAACGCAATTGCCTCAGTTATTTGATCAATGCACATCATCGCGACAGCAGGCCACGTCGATCACGGCAAATCAACCTTGGTTCGGGCACTCACGGGAACTGACCCGGACCGGTTGACCGAAGAAAAAGAACGCGGTCTAACGATCGATTTGGGATTTGCTTTCACAGATCTTTCCTCGGGTCGAAAGCTGTCATTCATTGACGTCCCCGGACACATCCGTTTCATTAAAAACATGCTTGCCGGGGTCGGCGGCGTGGACGCGTGCCTTTTCGTAGTCGCCGCAACCGAAGGATGGAAACCTCAATCCGAGGAACATCTTCGCATCCTCGAACTACTGGGAATCCGCCACGGCGTCATTGCCCTTACCCAGATTGGGTTAGTTGATGACGAACTCGCGCAACTAGCTCACATGGATGTCGAAGAACGCATAGAAAATAGCTTCCTCGAAGGCGCTGAGATCATCCCTGTCGACAGTCTCGCTGGCACCGGCATAGATGCACTACGCGAATCTCTTGATCGGCTTACTGAGTCAGTGCCTACCGCAAACAACAACAAGCGACCTCGACTTTGGATTGATCGGGCGTTCGCTGCGACCGGCGCTGGCAGCGTGGTGACCGGCACCTTAACTGGGGGTCGGTTAAGAGTGGACGATGAGGTTGCCCTTGTACCCGGCAATACCACAGCACGGATCCGCGCCATTCAGACACAAAGCGAATCAAGAACAAAGATCGACCCCGGACACCGCGTCGCTTTGAACCTCGCCAACGTTGATTACCAAGAACTCGGCAGGGGAATCGCTCTGGTGTTCAGCGAACAGTGGCACCGTACCCAGAAGTTTGATGCAGCGATTCGAATTCTCTCCGACCTCAATCACGACGTATCCAGACGTGGGGCATATTCGCTCTATGTCGGTTCAGGTGAATGGCCAGTCAAAATCCGGGTTTTGGGCCCTAACCGTCTCATGCCAGGTTCTGACGGACACGTAAGGATTTTTCTGCCGGAAAATCTTCCACTCCTGCCAGGAGACAGATTTGTTTTACGAGAATCCGGTCGAGATGAGACCATCGGAGGCGGCCAAGTGCTCGACGTTGATCCCGTGTTGAAGGCATCCGAAGCTCAGCCTGATCTGTCGGTCGAACGAGTGGTGGCAGAACGTGAATGGGTCACTGTCGGCGAACTCGAACGCCTCACTGGCGTTCCAGCAAAGCCAGTATTGGGACATTGGGTTGCTTCAGAAACCGTTGTCGCTGCTTTAGAAGAAGAGGTTCGATCTCTGGTGGAACAAGCTGGACCTCTCGGATTAGACGTAGCACTTCTAGATGAGCGACAGCGCCTAGCTATCAACAATTTACAAGAGGTCCAAGTTTCCGATGGACGGGTGAAGTCGATCGATCAGGAAGACATCTTGGTTGATCATCCAATCCTTAACGAACTCGAAAAAGATCCTTTTTCTCCCAATCAGCCAGCTCAGTCATCCAGAGAAGAACTGCGAGGCTTATTGCAACGTGGGCTGGTTGTTCAAAACGAAGGTGTTTTCTTTGCTGCATCAGCGATTGACCAAGCGTCGATACGGGTCGCTCACCTGTTGCAAGATAAGCCCGAAGGGGTAACCGTTGCCGAGATCAGAGATGCGCTGAAAACAACAAGAAAATTTGCGCTACCTATTTGCGCTGTGTTGGATAACACCGGAATTACACGAAGACGCGACGACCTAAGAATTGCTGGTCCACGCCTACCCAAAATTTGACGCGCGGCATTTTAGGATGCCAACACCATCGGGAAATGTTAGGAGACGGCTTCGCCGTCCAGAACAAGGAGCATTTGCCTTCGTTCTGCTTCGTTGGCACCACCCCATATGCCATGTGGCTCGCGAATATCAAGCGCGTACGACAAGCAGTCTTCTCTAACTGAACATTGCGCACATATGGCCTTGGCTCGAGCCTCTCGACCCAATTTTTCGTCTTTCCGCTCAAACCTCGGCGGCGGAAAGAAAACGGTCGATTGCGGTCCGCGACACGCAGCCTTGTGCTCCCAACTGTCATCTGGCAGTGCAGCCATAATTTGCTCCCCCCAAAGAGCTTCCGGACGCAATCTAGGCGCGCACGCGATGCAAAGGCAAGAAAAAATCAAAAAACGATTCAATTTTTGAAACCCGTCACTTACGGCGCATATTCAACGTTTTCGGACCCTGGTTCGGTTATTTATGGGTGCGCAATAGGAGATTTATTGCTCTTTTTGTCGCATTTCTCGATAGTCGACAGCGCCGCCTTCTTCGGGTTCTACTTCTAAAACAAGACCCTCCAGGCCAACAATGCGCGCTGATTCACCTTCTTTAATGGGCGTAAGTCGATTTACTCGAGCTCGCCACTGTGCGTTTTCAAAAACTACGAGACCATCAGGAGCAAGATCGGTTGCCGCCTCAGTCATTTTGCCAACCATCCACTCTCTCCCGAGAGTGCTGGTGCCGTATCGAGTTCTGATTAAGGCTGGCATTCCCGAAAGGACGAAAGCGAGAGTCAAGCCAATTCCGCCAACCAGCGTTAGCCAGCTCATCGAGTGGGTCGCAAAGAGCCATAGTGATCCGATAATCAAAAGTACGGCACCAACGACGGTCCAGAATCGGGGCACTCCTGTTTGAAGGTCGACTGCGAATCCGAGCATCGCTACAACCAGCAGCACTAGAGCCCAAAGACGAACGTCTAAAACTCCTAGCCCGTAACAGCCAAAGAGTAATGAGCCGCAACCCACCCCACCGGCGACACCAATACCACCGGTAAAGAAGTCGAGGAGCAGCATTGACATCCCGGCGAGAAATAGTAGGTATGTGACAGCTGGACTGGCAACGGTGTGAAATAACTGATCCAACAAGGAAAGCTTGTTGAAAGCCACCGTGACATCGTCTGCTATCGAGCGTTGTATTAATCCGTCAGCTTGTTCAATCTCTGTTGAGATTTTCTCAATTAGTTCCGCGTCCTCCATCGCCAGCAGGAACTCACCGAGGGTCGGCGCCATCACATTGACAAGACCAGCGTCAACAGCATCTTCACCACGTCGAAGATCGTGGGCACCTACCTGTGGGGGGGACTCTGTGGAGGTTGTGAACTCGGCGAAATTTCCTATGCGGCTACCAGGGGCGATACCTGAATAATCGGCTGCTTGCACAAGATGCGCTGCGGCACCTTGGGCAGTCGCGCCGCTTTGACCTATCCAAGCACCGACGGGAACCAAGGAACCTTCTATGTTCTGCAGAAGGTCAAGTACTGCTTGTCTATCTGAGCTGCTTCCCGGACTATTGATTTGCAGAACGATGGCGAGTGCCCATTGCCTTTGCGCGTCTTCTATCTGTGAGTCGATGTAATCAATTTCGATCGGGTCGAGGAGCCCACTCACTTCGATGATCCGAATCCCGCGGGAGTGATCGTGGCCATCATGTGAGGAAGCCGGTGAACCAAGGATCCCGACTATGGCTACAACGACGATAATTAAGGCCGCTAGCGAGCGGCGGGTGCGCTTCAAGTTGCTCAAGGATTCACCCATCAACCGGATCAAGACTGCTTCGCCAAGACTACAGAGCGAGCGTCACTCTCCCATTCTCTTCCAGCCTTGTCCTCATGCCACCTCACTACTCGACTCTGTGCGGCTAGCCTCGTACGGGATGACTACTGTCCTTCTGGCGAGTGACGCCGACTGGCTTATCGAAGAAGTACGTTCTGCTCTCAGCGATCCAGGAACCACGGTCAACGTGGTTCGCGCCGGTGCTGATGTGCGCTCATTGGTATCTAGCCAAATTCCCGACTTGGTGATTCTCGACTTACAAATTGGGAATATGGGAGGTATGGCGACATGCATGGATCTTCGACTTGAAATTGATGCTGAGAGACTCTCTCCAGTGCCAATTTTGATGCTCTTGGATCGCGAAGCCGACGTGTATTTGGCACAGCAGGCCGGCGCTCAGGGCTGGTTGGTTAAGCCACTGAATTCATTTCGTCTGAAAATGGCCGCCGTCGCCTTACTCGCCGGAGAAGACATGCGCGAAGAAGCAACATCTGAGGCAGAACCCTTATCGGAAAGTGTCTCACCGGACGAAATTGAAGTTGATTCAGACACGGCTGAGTCAAGTGATACCGAAGAGGCTCCTCAGGTCACATAAGGCCAGTTGCGTGTTGTAGGCGCACTCCAGCGGAATCAAGTTACATATGCGCTAGCGTCAGAGGTTCCAGAACGTGACAACGGGCAGTGGCGCAGGTTGGTAGCGCGCTTCGTTCGGGACGAAGAGGTCGTGGGTTCAAATCCCGCCTGCCCGACCACAACGCGTTGACTTCTCTTTGCAGGGCAGCGCCTACTTCTAGCCATATGGGGAGGTTGAAATGATTGATCCAACGGGTCGGGTAATGATGATTAGCGGCGCAAACAGGGGCATCGGGTCTGCCTTGGCCCAGCGATTCCATTCTGATGGCTGGGCCGTAAGTCTCGGGGCTCGTGACGTTGATGCTCTGCGAACATCGGTTCAACAGTGGGCAGACCAAAATGTTTCATGTCACCAGTACGACGCTCTTGATCCGGTCAGCGGCGACGCATGGGTAAGTGCCACGGAAGAGTTGCATGGACGTGTTGATGGTTTGACCAACAATGCGGGCATTGGGCACATGGAGTCGTTGGCTGACCTTTCCGAGGAACTTCTTGACGAGATGTGGTCAGTAAATGTCAAGGGCCCATTGCGTCTCATTCAACGTGCTCTTCCCTTATTAGCTGTTTCCGGTGAAGGGCGAATAGTGAACGTCGTATCTCTCTCCGGGAAGAGGGTGAAGGGAACCTTCGCTCCGGGTTACGCGATGAGCAAACATGCTTTTCTGGCTCTGCATCATGCGGTCCGCCACGCGACATTTGATGAAGGTATCCGGGTCACCGCTATTTGTCCCGGCTACGTCGAAACTGACATGACATCCAGCTTTGGAGTGGATCCGGCAATCATGATCCAACCAGGAGATTTGGCTGAGACCGTAGCAACCATCGTTCGGTTGCCTAACACCGCGACTGTCGCTGAAATTTTGATGACATGTGAACCGGAGGTTTTGGGATAATCGCAGTGATGAACATTGCGGAGCTTTTAAATCAGAATCCCACGCCCAGTGACGTCGCTCTTATCGATCGTTCCAAGAAACCTGCTCTAGAAGTTTCTGTCGCGGAAATCACAAACCAAGTTCATGTGTTTGCTCAGGCAATGGTTGATTTGGGTTTGACACCAGGTTCCCGAATCGGCTTACTAGCCGGCAACCTTGGCGAGTACTACACGGTGATGTTTGGTGCGCCGGCAGCAGGAATGGTTTTTGTGCCGCTGAACACTCGGCTTCCCGAGTCCACCTTGCAGTACATAATCCAAGATGCGGATCTGAAACTGCTGATAACTGACGTTTCGCATGCCGAGTTCAGCGCGGACGTGCCGAAAGTCGTTATCGGTTCGGAACAGTGGGGCCAGATGATGAGCGGTGCACCCGCTTCTAACACTATGGATGTCGAACCAGATGACGTGGCCATTCAAATCTACACATCGGGTTCGACGGGAAAGCCTAAGGGGGTGTTGTTATCGCACGAAAACGTGACTTTTACTGTGCTCGAATATGGTGCCGCTCTTCCAGGGGAAGTGATGCTGGTGTCGGCGCCTCTGTATCACAAGAACGCGTCGATGGCATCGAAGCTTGCGTTCGCCAGCGGCGGAAAAGTCGTTCTTCTTCCTCAATTCTCGCCAGGTGAATACCTTGACGCTATAACGGAGCATCGAGTCACGATGTGTTCTGGGGTGCCCACGATGTACGCCTTGGTGACTGCTGAATTACAGAAAGCGCCTGATCGGCATGATCTTTCGTCGGTACAACGAGTTTTGATTGGTTCCGCACCCCTGACGGAGGCTCTATTTGATGATGTGCAAGCACTGTTCCCTAAGGCTCTGGTGACCAACGGCTATGGAACTACAGAAGCTGTTTTGGAATTTGGCCCTCATCCTGAAGGTCTTCCGAGACCAAAGATTTCTCTCGGGTGCGAGCATCCGAGTGTTCAACTGAAATTGGTGGATCCAGATACCGGAGCAGAATCAGATAGCGGCGAGTTGTGGGTGAAATCTAAAGGGGTGATGCTGGGATATCACGGCTTACCAGAAGCAAACGCTCAACGATTGACCGACGGTTGGTACCACACTGGCGATTTAATGCACCGAGACGAGGACGGCTGGTACTTCTTCGTCGGCCGAGTGGACGACATGTTTGTTTGCGCAGGTGAGAACATTTACCCAGACTCTGTTGAGCAAATGCTTGAGCGCCACCCGTCTGTACATCAGGCAGTCGTGGTCCCTGTTAGGGATGAGTTGAAGGGTCAGCTACCTACCGCGTTCATTCGCAGTGAAGCAGGCGCTCAGATGAGCGCGGATGACATCAAAGAGTACGCACTCAAAAACGGTCCTGCGTACGCTCACCCTCGACATGTCTGGTTCGTTGATGAAATTCCACTCGCTTCGACCGCCAAAATCGATAGGACCCAACTCATCAAAAATGCTGAGAAACTACTGAACTTGGATACGGAGGTTCAATGAAAGCCATTGTCTTTGACGAACACGGACCAATTGATGTTCTCGACTATCGAGAGATTGAGGAGCCGTCACTGCAACCAGGTGAAGTTCGTGTTGCGGTCCGGGCATGTTCGCTGAATTATCACGATGTGTTCACCCGCCAGGGCATGCCCGGAATCAAAGTTCCACTTCCTGGCATCCCCGGCTGTGACTGCGCGGGCGTCCTAGCTGAGGTCGGAGACGATGTGGAGGACTGGCATATAGGGGACCGAGTTCTCGTTGACCCCGTGAGATACGAAGATGGCAAGCTGTGGATGATCGGTGACACCCTGTGGGGTGCCTACGCGGAATACGTGGTGGTGACTGCCGACCAATTAATTTCGCTTCCCGAGGAGGTTTCATTTGATGACGCTGCCTGTCTCCCGGTCGCTTATGGAACTGCGCACCGAATGATGTTGACCCGCGGTGGTGTCACTGCAGATGACTCTGTTTTGATTTTGGGGGCAAGTGGAGGAGTCGGAACTAGCGCCTTACTGTTGGCAAAAATGCAGGGTGCTTCAGTTATCGCTGCTGCTGGGACCGATGAAAAATGTGAGCAGTTACGAGCTTTGGGCGCTGATGAAACTATCAACTACTCCACTACTGATTTTGTGAAGTACTGCCGCGAAAACACAGGAAGCCTTTTCAGTGGGGGCGGTTACGACGTTGTAGTGAACTTCACCGGCGGTGACACGTGGGCAAAGTCGCTGAAATGCGTGAAACTTGGTGGACGAGTTCTAACCTGCGGCGCGACCGCTGGTTTCGATCCCCCGACTGACTTGCGATTCATTTGGACAGCTGAAATGGACATTCGCGGATCCAATGGTTGGCAACGTAGCGACCTCAATGAATTACTCCAATTAACTAGAACGGGAGAGTTCTCTCCGGTGATTGACTCACGTGTCGCTCTGGAAGACGGGATCTCCGCTCATCGCGCCCTTGAAGAACGAAAATTTTTCGGGAAGATCGTGATTAACGCCGACGCGCCAATCTAAATCACGGCACTAACCGCGGAACTCTCTCGGTTTGCTGTGAATAGGGAAACTCGTCAGCAAATCCCGCCAAGAATTTGAATATCTCGGGGTCGTCGCAATCTTCCGCGAGTTCTTGCGGGAAAAGATTCTTGATGTCGTCTTGAGGTAAGACCATGTAATGCCGGAAATAGTTCGCTATCGACAATCTCATTCCCTCCGTCAATCGAGGGAACGCTCCGTGCCAGGTTGCCCCATGAAAAACAATGAGCGATCCCGCTGGTGCCTCTACAGGCACAGCTAATTCGACCGCTTCAGGGAAACGTGGGGGTTCCATCCGACGATGAGACCCTGGCACATACGCTAACGCTCCCCCATCAAGTGAGTAATCGGTAATGCACCAGTTGGTGTTCGCTGTCAACGCGTTACGTCCCCATGGACGAGGCACAGCAATTTGGTCGCAATGCAAACCCAGGTTTTGTCCGTAACCAAACTCGCCCTGCCATTTAATGAACGCATTGTGACTACTAAATCGAGTTGCGTTCTGTCCTATCAGGTGACGAATCAACGCCACCCCTATGGGGTTAATGGCTAGATCTCGAAAGAGGCGATCTCGAGCACACAACTGTTGCACCAAAAACTGTGTTGGCTCACCTCGGTCTCCGCTGAACTGCGCGATGACGTTCTCATCAGCACTCATCGTTAGCTCAGCCTTAGGGCCTTTATTCAGGTCAAAACCGCAACCAACCACTTCTTCAGCTTCGAACAACAATCGTTCCGCAATTGCTTTGATGGTTTCTGGTGCGACTCCTGTTTTTTCAGGTGGAACAACGCATAGACCGTCGACTTCAAGCTGCAGCACAAATTGCTCAAGCTCTAGTTCTTGGATTTGTGGACTTAATCGAGTCTGCAGCGCCGTCGTCTCCATAGAACGAAACTAGCGTTTTCTAATGAGTGCTTGTTCTTTACTCTTGAGGATTGAGCAGGACCGACAGCACGCTTCCAGCTTCAACGACTTCACCAAGTGCTACATGAAGCTCTGAAACTTGAACCGCCTCAGGTCGAAAGACCACATCGCCTTGTTTCACAACACCGGTAGAAGTAAGGCCGAGAGATAACTGCCACGATCGGATAGATGACTCTGTAAGTGGCGTGACGTGATAGTCAACAGTGAGATCACTGGAATTACCCGTTGCAGCTTCATCGGCGACATAGCCCAAATTCACTAGATTCCGTTCTAATTGGGCCACATCCGGTCCGTCGCTGACCTTGTAAGCAATATCGCGATACATGGGTAATGAACCCTCCATCAAGATGATGGGGGTGTGGTCTACGGCATATAAGGCTGTTCCGAACTCAATTCGATCACCTGGTTTGGGCAGCCAGGTGATCGTTCCAGCTGCGGCGTTAACAAGTCGTTGCGAGGGGCCTTCAAGCGCCGCGGGTTCGGCAGGTTGCGATGCCTGCCCTGAACCGGTGCTGGGGGTGATCACTCTGCTGGAAATAGGTGTTGCTATCTCCAATGATTTGGACGTCTTCGAGGTACCGGAAATACCTATAACGATGACGACCACACAGCCGATGCTCAGAAGCAATACGAGAATGATGGTCAAGGTTTTTCTCATCTGCAGTCGCATCCGGTGATGGGGTTCAAGGTCTACAAGACTAGGGGCAAATCGTGGGTGCCACAGTTTCAATTCTTTGAGCTACTAGACGACATCTCTGCGACCAACGATTGGGGGATCTAACGTCGGGTCGTGCACTTAAGCGAACTGCAAGATCTGATGGAAGAGACCTACGGGCTGCGAGACAGCGAAAGAGGGCTTGCAGCTACCGTCGCTTGGCTCACCGAAGAACTGGGTGAGCTAGCTCAGGCGGTGCGAAAGGGTGGCCGTGATGAGCAACTTCATGAGCTCGGTGACGTTCTTGCTTGGTTAGCTTCGCTGGCGGCGCAACTGGACCTATCACTTGAGGAAGCGGCCGATCGTTATGCCCAAGGCTGCCCACGATGCAGCCTCAAACCATGTAATTGTCCGAACCTGTCTATCCAGGGTTAAGAAAATCTAGTCTGACGGACTGCTTCAGCTATCTGCACTGCGTTCAACGCAGCTCCTTTTCGCAAATTGTCCCCAACAATGAACATTGCTAGTCCATGTTCGACCGTGGAGTCGCGTCGTATTCGACCAACGAACGAGGGGTCCTGACCTGCCGCCGCAAGAGGGGTGGGGACGTCAGAAAGGACAACACCTTCTGCCTTATCTAGGAGTTCTGTAGCTCGTTCCGGTGTGATTTCTGACCTAAAGCGCAGATTGAGGGCAAGTGAGTGTCCTGTGAACACGGGAACTCGAACGCAGGTGCCTGAGACATCAAGGTCCGGTATGTCAAGAATTTTTCGGCTTTCGTTGCGCAGCTTTTGCTCCTCATCGGTTTCGCCGCTTCCGTCAGAGACGAAGGCACCCGCATGAGCGAGAACATTGTGCGCAATAGGTTGAGCAAACGACGAGGGTGCGGTGTGCTCAACTGCAGATCCGCTATAGGTCAATCCTTCCGCGTTGTCTACTGTCGCTCGGATCTGTTCTCCCAATTCTGCAACTCCGGCGAGACCGGCGCCTGACACGGCTTGATAAGTAGAGGCCACTATGCCAACTAGTTGAGCTTCGTTATGCAAGGGAGCGAGCACGGGCATCGCGGCCATAGTCGTGCAGTTGGGGTTCGCAATAATGCCCTTAGGAGTATTCAACACTTGGTCGGCGTTGACTTCCGGCACCACGAGCGGCACTTCGGGATCCATACGCCAGGCGGAGGAATTGTCGATTACTAAAGCACCTTGGGAAGCAACTTTTTCAGCTAATTCAAGAGAGGTCGTCTTTCCAGCCGAAAAGAGGGCTATATCGACCCCGTTGAAATCAGCCGTGCTCGCATCTTCCACGACAATTTCTTCACCGTTCCATTGAATGCTGGTGCCTGCCGAACGTGCCGAGGCAAATAAACGCATTTCGTCTACTGGAAATGAGCGCTCGTGGAGGATGCTTCGCATCACTCCCCCAACTTGACCTGTTGCTCCGACGATTCCTACTCGCATAGGTTCTGAGGTTACCGAGGGTCGCGCGTTACTCCAGCGCGATTATTGGAGCGTTGTCAGTCCAAACCGTACGCAGTGTGTAACGCGACTGTGGCTCGATCTACATCTTCTTCAGCGATAACACAGCTAATGCGGATCGGAGACGTGGCAATCATCTCAATATTGACGTCATTTTCAGCAAGTGTTTCAAACATTGTCGCGGCAACCCCAGGATTCGATGCCATCCCCGCGCCGACCACAGAAACGCGACCTAAGTCCGGATCTGCCATGACACCAGAGAAAGCCAGGTCTTCCGCTAATCCTTCGCAGGTAGCGGTTGCCACATCTAAGTCTTCTAACGGCACAGTGAACGAAATATCGGTGCGGCCACTCTCACTGACATTTTGGACAATCATGTCAACATTGACTGACGCGTCAGCGAGGGTGCGGAAAACCTTGGCAGCTAGTCCCGGCTCATCTCGGACGCCGCTCAGAGTCACTTTCGCCTGACTGGTATCGGGCACTATCCCTTTGATTATTGCTCTTTCCATATCAGGGGCCTCCTCAAGCACCCATGTACCAGGTTCCCAGGTAAATGCTGACCGAACGTGCAACGGGACACCGAAGGCCCGCGCGACTTCCACCGAACGCATAACTGGTTTGGGGCAACCCACCGCTGTCATCTCTAGTAATTCATCGAATGAAATTGATTCCATTCGTTTAGCAGTCGGACAGACCCTCGGATCGGTAGTGAATACTCCTGAAACATCGGTATACAACTCACACGCGTCAGCTCCTAAACCGTGAGCTAGCGCTACCGCGGTGGTATCGGATCCACCGCGGCCTAAAAATGTGACGTTGTTATCCGTTGACATACCTTGAGCCCCAGCTACCACCGCGACTCGTCCCTTATCCACTGAGTCACGCACCCTGTGGGGATCAACCGACAAGATTTTCGCGTTTCCATGGTTCCCATCGGTTTGAAAGCCAGCCTGACTTCCCGTAAAAGAATCTGCTGGGACTCCCGCAGCCTCAAGGGCCATACACATAAGCGCAATTGACTTTCGTTCTCCCGCAGTAATGAGCATGTCCATTTCTCGTCCCGGGGGCTCTTCATTCACTTCGTCCGCGAGTCGAAGCAGCACATCGGTTTCTTTACCCATAGCGCTAACGACCAGAACCACGTCATCACCGCGGCTGCGCGTTCGTTTGACGTGATCGGCTACTTCTCGCATGCGATCAGCATCGGCAACAGAGGTGCCTCCGAATTTTTGAACGACTAGTGCCACAAACTCTGAGGGTACCCTCCAAGAACTGCTATGCCGTGGGTGATTTTCGGTGTTGTAGACCTGGCTTATTCCCTCTACGTTGCTACGGTCATTAGCGAAGACCGTCAGCTAAGGGAATATCGACACAGTTATGAGCAATAGCAAGCGTGAACGGCAAAGAGCCCACCGCGAGGCACAAGTAGCAGCTACGGAACGTGCCAAAAAGAGTTCTAAACGAACCAAAGTTGTGATCCGGTGGGTAGCCATCGCAGTTGCAGTGGTTCTGGTCGCATTTTTGTGGAGCTTGACCGGTAACGACGACAACGACTCAGCAGCGAATTCGGATCAGGCTGCTTCAATCGGCGCTCAAACCCTCGGGTTAGATGGTTGTCCTCCTGTCGAGGGTTCGTCAGAACGCCGCTTCCAGTTTGATACCCCACCCAAGCTGTGTATTGATACCGGACAGTTGTACGCGGCGGAGTTCGTCACGAACGTTGGAGATTTCACCGTTGTGCTAGATCCAACGTCGGACTCTCGAAGCGTAAACAACTTTATTTTCCTAGCCCGCCACGGCGCTTATAACGGCACGATCTTTCATCGTGTGATCGATCAGTTCGTAATTCAAGGCGGCGACGTTGAAGGTCTGAACGGCATAGGCGGCCCTGGTTACAAGTTCACAGGTGCTTACGGACCTGAAAAGGGATACCTGGTTGGATCTTTCGCTATGGCCAACCAGGGAACACCAAACACGAACGGGTCTCAATTTTTCGTTGTGACTGGTCCATTTGGTGCAGCGTTAGACCCTAATTATTCACTAATGGGTCACGTCGTAGCCGGTCTCGAAGTCGCTTTGGAAATCCAAACAGTAGAAACCGATGACCTGGATTTGCCTTTGGAAGCGATTTCCATAACATCAATTGCCGTCAATGAGGCCACATCAGAGCAGATAGACAAGTACAAGGATTTGACTGAATAAGCATTCCGCTTTGAGTCTGACCGTCACTAATGCGTATGCTCACGAGTATGCGCGGGGACACTCTGACCGGACCAGTTGAACCGGAAGCCAGTATCTGGACATTTCCACCTGCTCACACGGCCGACGAGAATGGACTAGTTGGAGCGGGTGCGGACTTGAAGCCAGGCACGCTGCTCTCTGCATATAGCTCAGGGCTTTTCCCAATGCCGCTGGGCGACACTTTGGGTTGGTGGTCCCCGGATCCAAGAGGTGTGTTGCCCCTTTCCTACCTTCGAGTGGGAAGATCGCTTCGTCGAGCATGTCGAGATTTCGACATTCGGATTGACCATGCTTTCGATCAAGTCATTGATGCGTGCGCTAGCCCAGTACGTCCCCACGGATGGATCGACGCCAATATTCGAGATGCTTATCTCGAACTGCATCGCCTTGGTTGGGCACACAGCGTCGAAGCTTGGCAAGACGATGAGCTGGTCGGCGGCCTTTACGGGGTGTCGATTGGCGCCTTTTTTGCTGGTGAGTCAATGTTCCATTCAGTCCCCAACGCGTCAAAGGTGGCGCTAGTGGCGCTGGTGGATGCGATGAAGGTAACTGGCGGCGCACTAATCGACGTCCAGTGGAACACACCACATCTCGAAAGTCTTGGTGCTGTTGAGATCAGTCGCGGCGACTATTTGGAGTTGTTAGGTCAAGCTGTAGATCGACCGCTTGCCGAGGTATGGGCTCGGCCAATGAATTTCACTTTGCTTGACGATTGAGAGTTCGCATTAAACCCTAGGCTCATTGTTGAAGCGAGGAGCCAGTGTGACTGACGCACCTAAATCTGAAAGGGATCGTCCGTGGGTGATGCGCACCTATTCGGGTCACAGCACAGCTCAAGCTTCTAATGATCTTTACCGAAGTAACCTCGAGAAGGGCCAAACCGGCCTTTCTGTAGCGTTCGACCTTCCAACCCAAACTGGTTATGACCCAGATCACCCACTCGCCAACGGCGAAGTCGGAAAAGTCGGCGTTCCTATTTTCCATCTAGGCCAAATGAACACGTTGCTTGACCAGATTCCTCTTGAGCAAATGAACACGTCAATGACAATCAATGCGACTGCCGCTTGGTTATTGGGGTTGTACATAGCGAACGCCGAGGAGCAGGGAATCCCCTCAGAAACTTTAAGAGGGACAACCCAAAACGACATCGTCAAGGAGTATCTGAGTCGCGGGACTTACATTTTTCCACCGGAAGCGAGTAAGCGTCTGATCGTCGACATGATCGCTTACTGCTCACAGCACGTTCCGTTGTGGAACCCGATCAATATTTGTAGCTATCACCTTCAGGAGGCCGGAGCGACACCTGTTCAAGAAATTGCGTACTCGTTTGCGAACGCGATCGATGTTCTTGATGCTGTGCGTGATTCTGGTCAAGTGTCCGCAGAAGATTTCCCTCGGGTAGTGGGGAGCATCTCTTTCTTTGTTAACTCTGGAATCAGATTCGTTGAAGAAGTCTGCAAAATGAGGGCCTTCACTCAGATGTGGGACGAAATCTGCGAGAGTCGTTACGGCGTAGCTGATCCCAAACTTCGACGCTTTCGGTATGGAGTGCAGGTCAACTCTCTTGGCCTGACCGAAGCTCAGCCCGAAAACAACGTTCAACGCATCATCCTCGAATCGCTGGGGGTGACGCTGTCTAAAAAGGCTCGAGCACGCTCAATTCAATTGCCTGCATGGAACGAAGCCCTCGGGTTGCCAAGGCCATGGGATCAACAGTGGTCATTGCGGATGCAGCAGGTACTGGCCTTGGAAACTGATTTATTGGAATACGAGGACATTTTTGATGGTTCGCATGTCATTGAGGCCCGTACGGCCGAGCTCGTGGATGCAGCGAAAGCTGAACTAAACGATGTGTTGGGTTTGGGCGGCGCTTTCGTCGCCATCAACGAACTCAAACAGCGTTTAGTTGCCAGTCACACCGAGCGGGTCCGAAAAATCGAATCCGCTGAATTAACTGTGATCGGGGTCAACGCCTTTGAAGAGACCGCCGACTCGCCGCTAGGGGGCGATGGCAGTTTCCTCAAGGTCGATCCCCTGGTTGAATCTGAAATGGTGACCGATGTTACGACCTGGCGGTCATCTCGTTCTCAAGAATCTGTGGACCTGGCGCTGCAACAACTGCGGGCAGACGCTGAGAGCGATGCGAACATAATGCACTCAACTATTGCGGCCGCTCGCGCGGGGGTAACCACAGGGGAATGGACTCAGGTGCTTCGCGAGGTATTTGGCGAATACCGCGGACCTACTGGTGTTCAAAATGTGTCAGTAAATTCTTCGGGCTTGAAGGAAGTAGCAGAACGTTCAAGTTCCCTGGCTGGAGGTCCGCCACGTTTGTTGGTAGCGAAACCGGGCCTAGATGGGCATTCCAATGGCGCTGAACAAATTGCTGTGGCAGCGAGGAACGCTGGCATGGAAGTTGTCTATGAAGGTATTCGAGTGACACCTGACCATGTCGCTGCGACTGCCCGAGATGAAGATGTGGATGTCATCGGTCTGTCAATTTTGTCTGGTAGTCACCTCCAGTTAGTGCCATCTGTTTTGAGCGCGTTGAAAGCTGAAGGGGTCACCGCTCCTGTAGTCGTAGGCGGAATTATTCCCGAAGATGACCGGAGCGGACTTATCGAAGCGGGGGTATCTCAGGTGTACACACCGAAGGATTACGAGTTGACTCGCATCATGCACGACGTGGTCGACCTGGTCGAATCGGAACGTGAAAACCGAAGCGGATGATTGGCCTCAGTTGTCGCTGAACCAATGAGCGGCGGCATCGGGAATATTGGAGTTGTCAGCACCTAAGTCCCGACCGGTCCATCGAACAGCTCCCGGGGTCCTAGATAGTTGGGCTATCAAAGCTTGCATTATCAGCCCATCTACTTTTATCAATGCGCCGCGTTCCGCTATGTGGGGATCACTCGAGATCTGGCCAACGTCCATAACAGGGGCGGCGGCGGCTTGCGCCGCTTCGAAACTTTCTAAGGCTTCAATTGTTGTGCGTTGCTTGACCCATTGAGCCATCAGATTATCGACTTCGTCTCGATTGGCGATTCGTCCATCAAAGGTTTGGAATCTCTCGTCGTTGGCTACCCCGATGAGTTCCATGACTCGTTGGGCAACAGAGTCACTGGAAGTGCTGACTGCTATCCAACCACCATCAGAAGCTTGGTAGGTGCCCCGGGGCACGCTGTACGCGATGCCTGACCCCAGTCGAGGCTGCAAGTAACCCTCGGTGTGCCACGCCGAAACGAGAGGACCCATGACTTGCAGCATTGTCTCTAACAGGTTTACGTCGACGGTTTGACCACCGCCGGCGTGCACTGCGACCATGGTCGCGAAGGCTGCTGCCAAGCCTGTGAGTTCGTCGGTTAACGCGATCGGTGGCAGCAGAGGAGCACCGTCGGCTTCACCATTCATTGCGGCGAACCCACTCATTGCCTCTGCCAAAGTCGCGAACCCCGCTCGGTCTCGATACGGCCCGCTTTGGCCAAAGCCAGTTACCCGCGTGATAGTCAATTTGGGGTTCACGTCAAAGAGTTCGTCAGGGACTAATCCGAGGGCTTCTAGTTTGCCTGGCCTAAGATTTTCAACGAGAACATCTGCGACACTCAGCATCCGCTTCATTGTCGCTAAGTCATCACCATCGCGTAGATCCAGGGTGATAGCGCGTTTACCTCGATTTGCTAACTTCCACCACAACGTGCTGCCGTCGGCATCGCGCCAACCAATGTTGCGCGCAGTGTCTCCCGATGGGCGTTCTACTTTCACGACATCTGCGCCGAAATCAGCGAGATAACGCGCGCAATGCGGGCCTGCGAAGACGGTTGATAAGTCAACAACTTTTAAATCAGCAAGCGGGAGATCATTATCGGTCACATCAAGATCCTGCCACGAACCAGAACAATTCACTCAGTGTGTAACTATGAATAGATCCTGCCAGTTCGCACGAAGGCAAGCTCATGACTGTTTCAAACACAATCCCCTTTCATCTTCGAGGTAACTACGCCCCGGTCACGGATGAAATTACGGCCGAAAACCTTGAGGTCCGCGGGTCGTTACCTAGTGAGTTAAACGGTCGCTACTTTCGTAACGGAGCGAATCCAATTACTGGTGAGTCGGCCCATTGGTTTCTTGGTGACGGAATGATCCACGGCGTTCGACTTCGAGAAGGTAAAGCCGAGTGGTATCGGAATCGGTGGGTGCAAACTCCTTTCTATGAGAATCCGTCTAAGCCAGTTATTGATCTAGAAAACCTTGATTTCAGTAGCGAGAATTCCAAAGCCAATACTCATGTCGTGCAGCACGCAGGACGGATTCTGTGTCTTGAAGAGGGTCATGTTCCTTGGGAAATTTCCAAAGAGATGGAGACGTTGGGGCCCTGTTCGTTTGACGGCCAGCTTGATGGTTCATTCACGGCTCACCCCAAGATCTGCCCGGTGACTGGGGAAATGTTGGCGTTTGGTTATGGGCTACGACCTCCTTATCTCACCTTCTATTGCATCTCCTCTGAAGGAAAGTTGGTTCGGCAACAGGACATAGAAATTCCAGCTCCGGTGATGATGCATGATTTCAATGTCACGGCACAACGGATCGTGTTTATGGACTTACCTGTTGTGTTTGATCTCGATGTAGCTCTGGCCGGAGGGATGCCTTTTTCGTTCCAGCGAGACAACGGTGCTCGACTTGGTGTGATGAACCGCAGTGAAACAGCTAGTGAGCCTCAATGGTTCGACATTGATCCTTGTTACGTATTTCATCCCGTAAACAGCTACGACAGTGGGGATCGCGTGATCATAGATGTGGCTAGGTACCCCAGTATGTGGGAAGCGGGAAGCGGTCAATTTACAACTACGGCTGAGTTGTGGCGATGGGAGATCGACACAGCTCTCGGTCTAGTAAACGAAACTCAACTAGACGATCGTCCGATCGAATTTGCGCGCGTTGCCGATAACCGAGTTGGACTCGAATACAAGTTCGGTTACGCGGTAAGTCTCGACCTCTCTGGTGAAAGTGGCACATCGGGTGGCGGGACGCTCGTCAAATACGGTTTGGAAAATAATCAGTCTGCGATCTGGGACTTTGGCAAAGACAACGAACCCGGTGAATTCGTTTTTGTTGAGCGAGACGGCGCTAAAGCAGAAGATGACGGATGGCTTATCGGCTACGTGTACAACAAGGCTGAAGATAGAAGCCTTTTGGCGGTGTTAGATGCCGCCGCGCCAGGTGAGGCCCCGTTGGCGGAGGTACTTCTTCCAAGGCGAGTACCTTTCGGTTTTCACGGGTCATGGATTTGGGATGATTGAAGAACTAGTCCACGCTGCTTTTGATGTAGCGGGGACTATCAATAGGTTCTGCGAGGCCAGTTGCTGGTTTCGTTCCACCAACGCCCACTAAATCTCCATTTGGAGGACACAGAATCTTGTTCAGCAGCTATTGGGGTTGGCCATAGAAGTTCGAGAGCAGCGGCAAGTGCCGCAGCTTCTTCATCGGTGGGAGATGGTCGGATAGCCCCAACAATAGGAAAGCTCATAATGGAACATTCCCATGCTTACGTTTGGGGAGTTCCTCTCGTTTGCTCTCGATCATTCTGAAGGCTGCGACAACTTTTTGTCGCGTTTCAGCCGGATCGATCACCGCATCAACAATGCCACGTTCAGCCGCTACGTAGGGATTCGCGTACTTTTCGGTGTAATCGTCAACAAGTTCAGCTTTGCGAGCTTCGGGGTCTGCGGCCTGCTGTAATTCTCGTCGGTTCAAAATCTCAACTGCCCCCTGGGGACCCATCACGGCGAGTTCCGCTGTTGGCCATGCGAACGACACATCGCAACCCACCGACTTGGAATCCATTACGACATAGGCTCCGCCGTACGCTTTGCGGGTTATGACCTGGACGCGTGGAACCGTGGCTTCGCAGTAGGCGTAAAGGAGCTTCGCGCCATGCCTGATGATGCCTCCGTGTTCTTGGTCAACGCCAGGGAGGAAACCTGGGACATCAACAAAGGTGAGTAACGGCAAATTGAATGCGTCGCAAAAACGGACAAATCGAGCTGCTTTCTCAGATGACTCGATGTCGAGCACGCCAGCCATAACCATCGGCTGGTTACCTACTATGCCCACGGATCGACCATCAATGCGGCCGAAGCCACACACAATCGAGCCCGCCCATCCGGCGTGGTATTCCAGAAATTCACCATCGTCGACTACTTCAGCTATAACGGTCTTCATGTCGTAAGGCACGTTCGCGCTGTCAGGCAGTATGTCTCGTAATTGAGGGCAGTCACGTTCAGGGTCGTCCCCCTCAGAGAGAACCGGGGCATCATCTAAGTTGTTTGAGGGCAGGAACGAAAGCAAATATTTGACGTCATCCAGGACACTCTGTTCATCTGATGCCACGAATGAAGCGACTCCCGACTTCGTGCTGTGTGAACCCGCTCCACCGAGCTCTTCGAGGGTTACTTCTTCTCCCGTAACGGTTTTGACGACATCGGGACCGGTGATGAACATATGGCTGCTGTCGCGGACCATGAATATGAAATCAGTCATTGCAGGCGAGTAAACGGCTCCCCCCGCGCAAGGACCGAGAATCACACTGATCTGCGGAATAACGCCTGAGGCTTGAACGTTGCGTCTGAAAATTCCGCCGTATCCAGCCAACGAAACAACACCTTCTTGGATGCGGGCGCCTGCTCCGTCATTCAAGCCGATCATTGGGGCACCAACCGACTCTGCTAGGTCCATAATTTTGTGCATTTTCTCAGCGAATACTTCGCCCAAGGCTCCGCCGAAGACAGTGAAGTCCTGACTCGCTACAAATACTTTTCGACCGTCTATCGTTCCCCAGCCGGTGATGATTCCGTCTGTGTAGGGGCGTTCGTCCAATCCAACATCGTGTGCTCTGTGGCGAGCCAACATATCGAGCTCGTGGAACGAGCCATCATCAAGCAGGTACTCAATGCGCTCGCGAGCGAGCATTTTTCCTTTTTCGTGTTGCCGCGCAACAGCCCGTTCGGTGCCGGCGTTCAGAGCCGCCTGTCGGCGCTCTTCGAGATCATTTAGTCGTTCTGACATGCTGGGGTTTGCCACAGCATCTGAGCGTAGCGTCCAACGGGTCCGCGACCCATGTCACTACGACATCAGTAGTCCTGGGACGCTATTTGTTTGGCTTCTAGGTGTTGGATCTGCGTCAGACGGGTTGATTAAGTTCAATCATGTTGCCTGAGGGGTCGAAGAAAAACGTTTGGCGCGCGGTCGTTCCTGGTAGCGCTTTTGGATCCTTTACTTCAACACCCTTTTGGCGCAGTTCGGCAACCGTGGCGTCGATATCTTCGACGCGAAATGCCCAGTGCTGTCCTTTAGGTGGTTGCCACCCCTCAACCTCGATCAGGTGGACTTCGCCACCTCCAGGTGTCTGCAACCAACGGCCGTTAAATGGGAAGTCGGGGCGATCGAGCGTCTTCATGCCAAGCACGTCGGTGTAGAACGGCGCAGTAGCTTCGACATCAGCACAGTTGATAGATACGTGGTGAACCGGTCCGAGTTCCATTTCTTTATCCTAGGTCCGATCAGCCATGAGCTTTTCAGTTCGTGAGAAAAGAGCTTCAAGACCGTTTGTTTCACAGAAACTTTCGAAGTTTGAAGTGGGACCCAGCCACTGCAGCGGATCAACTGTTTTCGAGACCGGGGCGTCGCTACGTACGGTGGCAATTTCCTTGAACAGCATTGCTAGGTTCCGCTCTGACGCCAATGTCGAAGCCAGTGAAGCCCCTGAGCGTATTTGTATGTCCCATTCCTCATATCGATCAGGGATCAATTCAATTGAGCCGTAGTGATTCAAAACAGTCGATGAGGATTTCTGACCCCAGCCACTGAGACCTGGAAAACCATCAGCGGAGTCACCAACAAGGGCAAGGTAGTCAGGAATCGACGCAGGAGAAACACCGTACTTTTCTTGTACCTCTTGACTACCTAACAGCACTTCTTTTCGTCGATCCCATTGAAATATTTTTCCACCTACGCACTGGGCGAGATCCTTATCCGGGGTGCAAATCAAAACCTTGCTTACCCTCCGGTCATCACTAGCCATTGCAGCGCCTGCGGCTAGCGCATCATCCGCCTCGAATTCCACCATCGGCCATAGCTCTATCCCTAGTGCTCGGAGACCTTCTTCGAGAGGTTCAAACTGCTCCTCTATGAGGGGGTCGATACCTGATCCGTCTTTATAACCCGGCCAAAGTTCGTTTCGAAAGGAAGTAATGGTGGAATCAGTGGCGACTGCCATGTGTGTCGCCCCCACCTCAAAGAGACTCAAAACAGAGTTGAGGACGCCTCGTACAGCACCAATTTCTGAACCGCGGGGTGTTTTGCGGGAAGGCACGGCAAAGAAGTGCCGAAAAAGCTCGTAAGTTCCGTCAATTAGGTGTACTTCAAAAGACATTTTGGGTCATCTCATTGGACTTCCATGGACCTTAGCGGTCTACTGTTAGCTCCAACGTCGATCAGTTAACCAAGGAAATACACCATGAAGGTTCCTTTCACTATCTCCGATTTTTTGTATCGAGCCGAGAACGTTTATGCAGACCGCGTTGCGCTCGTCGATGAACCCGGTATGCCCGGGGGTGGCTTAGGAGAGTTAACTTGGCGGGATTTCGGGGTCAAAGTCCGCGAGCAGGCTGCAAAGCTAGATGAACTAGGCATTGGCACCGGCGAACGCGTCGCTATGGTTTCGCAAAACTCTGGGCGATTGATGACGTCCTTTTGGGGTGTCTCTGGGTACGGCAGAATCTTTGTTCCAATCAACTTTCGGTTAAGCCATGACGAGATTTCCTACATAGTCGACCATTGCGGTGCATCAATGCTGCTGGTCGATCCCTCAATGGAGGACACCTGCAAGGACATTGACGTTGACCACTTCGTCGTGATGGGTACCGATAGCGATGACCAGATGTATTTACCAGGCGGCGATCCACAGCCGTGGGCACCGGACGAAGATGTGACCGCGACAATCAACTACACCTCCGGTACTACAGCCCGTCCAAAAGGGGTAGAGCAAACTCACCGCGCTTTATGGGTCAACGCCACGACCTTCGGCTGGCATGCCGGTGTTAGCGACAGGGACAATTATCTTCACACTTTGCCAATGTTTCACTGCAATGGCTGGGGGATGCCATACGCCGTGACGGGTATGGGAGGAAAACACGTGGTGTTGCGAGAGGTACGCGGCGACGAAATTCTGAAACGCATCGAGGAACACGACATTACCTATATGTGCGGAGCCCCAGCAGTCGTCGCAGCTGTTTTGGAAGCGGCACAAGACTGGGAAGGTGAAATTCCCGGTCGCGGGCGAGTCAGAATGGTCGTTGCAGGGGCCCCTCCTCCAACTCGAACGATCGCTCGCATGGAAGAAGAGTTGGGATGGGAGTTCATTCAGATTTATGGCCTAACTGAAACTTCTCCTCTGCTGACCATGAACCGCTGCCGCTCAGAATGGGACGATTTCGACTTTGAAGAAAAGGCTCGCAAGCTAAGCCGCGCCGGCGCCCCAGCAATAGGGGTAAAGATCGAGGTTGATAACCAAGGCGAAATTTTGGCTCGCTCCAACGTTGTGCTTGAGGGCTATTGGGAACAGCCAGAAGCAACTTCCGAAGCAATCGTCGATGGCTGGTTTCACACTGGGGACGGCGGCACCATGGATGAAGAGCATCACGTAACTATTTCTGACCGAAAGAAGGACGTGATCATTTCGGGCGGGGAAAACGTGTCTTCTATCGAGGTGGAAGATGTGCTCTTCAGTCACGCAGCGATAGCAGAAGTTGCTGTGATCGGCGTACCTCATGAGAAATGGGGCGAGACGGTGAAGGCCCTGGTTGTCTTAGCCGAGGGCGAAACTGCGTCAGAGCAGGATCTCATTGATTATTGCCGCGAAAAGATGGCCCACTATAAGTGTCCAACTTCCGTTGAGATCAGGGAGGAACTCGCTCGCACTGCTACCGGCAAGCTCCAAAAGTTCAAGCTTCGCGCTCCGTATTGGGAGGACATGGAGAAGCAAATCAACTAACGCGCCTACAACAATAAACACTAAGAGTTGTGACTCTTGGAGTAACTACTCTTAAACTGAGAGGGTGCGTGTTGAACAGTTAGCCGGCGACTCCGATCTCAGCGTCGACACCATTCGTTACTACCAAAAAATCGGCATCCTTCATCCCCCGGCGCGGGAAGGCAGAGTTGCCCTATACGACGACTCCCACACCTCAAGACTCAACGAGATCAGACAACTATCCGACGAGGGATTCAGTTTGGCGCAAATCCAACGCCTCTCAGATGCCTCACCTCATCCCCTTCTCTCTTCGCTCAACAAAGTCTCCGAGTCACTCTCTTTCGATGAGCTGGTGGCTCAGTCGGGGCTCGATGCCGAGATCGTTCGGATGACAATCGATGCGGGACTCATCCGGCCTCTCGCCACAGACGTTAACCGGTTCGACATCGGCACTCTTTCAATGCTCAAAGCAGGCGTCGGTCTACTTAATTCAGGCTTACCTCTCGACGAACTCGTGCAGCTAGCGGTTCGACATGCGCAACATGTAGAAAGCGTCGCTCAAGACGCAGTTGCTCTGTTTGCCCAACACCTGATTGAGTCAAGTAACTCTTCGCAAACCGAAACCGTAGAAACCATCGTGCCTCTCGTAACAGAGCTAGTAGCCCAGCACTTCCGACAGACACTGATTGAACACGTAGGCCGTCATTTGCTTGACGAAACGAAACCAACATGACGACGTTGACTGGTTCCCGCAGTCTCACGCTGGTGAGAAAACATATTGACCAACCCATCGACTTCTTAGCCCTATGGGAAAAATCGTCTCACTACCAAAAGTCGTATTGGGCTATTCCTGACGAAGGACTGGAGTTCATCGCACTTGGTAGTGCTCTACATTTCAGAACTCAAGAACGCCGAAATCGATTCGATTCGGTCCGCGAAAGCATGGGAGACCTTCAGTTTGACCTAGTGGGCGAACCAGGTCCCGACTTATCTGCGGGAACTCTTATTGGGGGATTTTCCTTCAGCGACCGAGAAATTGAACGACACCCCGACTGGGAAATTTTTGGCGGAGGCGAGTTAGTTCTGCCTGAAATTTTTGTCGTGCGGAGCAACGGTTCGACATGGATCACCCACGTCGACAGTGCTGAGCTGCCCGACCTAAGCCCTGCACTCAAACAACATCTCGGTCACGTGTCGAACGTAGACCACAGAAACGACAAGGCATATCTGCAACTCGTCGCTCGTGCCCTAGAGGAGATTCACAACGGAAATATGGACAAAGTGGTCACGGCAAGGTCGCTTTCACTCCCCGCAAATCTGAACTCCGCCGCGCTGCTCGAAAGACTCAAAGTTCGACATCCCTCATGCGGGACTTTCGCTATAGCTCGTGGCGACCAAGTGTTTCTGGGAAGCAGCCCAGAAACACTCGTCAAAATGAACGGGAATCAAGTCAAGACGGCAGCATTAGCGGGATCGCGACCACGCCACGAACATCCGGGAGCTGATGCCCGTCTACGCGCCGAATTACTCGCCAGCCCTAAAGAACGCAACGAACACGACATCGTTGTCAAAGACATCACTGAATCATTGACCAACGCCGGGGTGCGTTTAGATTCCCTATCGCCGACTGGAGTCATGAAACTTCGCCGAATTCAACACCTCCACACCCCGATCTCGGGGCTAGTGCCTGACGCCACAGACATTCTGGATCTCGTTCGAGCGCTACACCCAACCCCGGCCGTCGCCGGCTTACCAAGGCAAACCGCTCAAGATTGGATCGACGAAAACGAATCCATGGATAGGGGCTGGTACGCGGCACCTGTGGGTTGGAGGACCCCAAATGGTGATGGCGAATTCAGAGTCGCTCTGCGTTCAGCGCTTCTAACCAGCAGTACTCTGACCTTGTTTGCCGGCGGGGGAATTGTCGATGGAGCAGAACCAGAACACGAGTTAGCCGAGACGGCCACCAAATTCGAAGCACTTTTAGGCGCTCTCGACCTGACACCGTAACCATCATGACGAGGGACTCTGTTTACAGTGCATGCGCGACGTTTGCGAACGAACTTTCCGGTCAGGGCGTCGAACACGTCGTTATTTCACCTGGGTCTAGATCAACACCCCTAACACTCACATTCGCTCGGACAGCAAACATCAAAACTTGGGTGCAGTTGGATGAACGCTCAGCCGCATTTTTTGCTTTGGGTCTCGCAAAGAAGACACAAAAACCTGTCGCTTTGATCTGCACTTCTGGAACCGCGGCCGCCAATTATCTACCAGCCGTAGTTGAAGCAAATTGGTCTGAAACTCCGCTGATTGTTCTAACGGCGAACCGGCCACCGGAATTGAGAGGTTGGGGCGCCGGTCAGACGATTGACCAAACAAACATCTACGGCAGCAATGTCCGTTGGTTCGCTGAACTTCCGATCGCTAACGAGCCTGATGACCATTGGTTCCAATTCGCTGCCGCTCGCGCTTTCCAGTCCTCTATGGGCCCACGGCCGGGGCCTGTTCACCTCGACTGGCCATTCCGGGAACCTCTTGAGCCACTCAATGATGCTGTTCTAGATCAACCTTCTGATCCCATTCAGCTCGACATGGCGCACACTGTCCTTAGCTCAAACAAAATCCGAGACCTAGCGCAACGCCTTGAACAAACACCTCGGGGAGTAGTAATTGCGGGCCCCATGGTTCAAGGATCCCAATGGCGTCAGGCCGTAAAGCATTTCTGCACAAAAACCGGGTATCCGCTTTTGGCGGAGCCGCTCTCTCAACTACGTGTCGATTTCAAGGACGTCACCGTTCTACAAAATCATGATCATTTGCTACGCACTTCGTGGTCCAAGGAGGTAGCTCCCGACATTGTGATCCGATTGGGCGGACCACCCACCTGTAAAGCTCTGAAGAAATGGTTGGAGCATCATCGCTGCCCCATGATCATGTTTGATCCATCTAACAGCTGGGCAGATCCTAGTTTCACAACTTCAGAAATCTTGAGCGTTGGCAATGAGGCACTTAGCGCGATAGCCGAAATAATCGATCCAACCATGGCTGATCCTCAGTGGCAGACAACGTGGCGTTCTGCAAATGATCAAGCATCAACGACCATCAACAACATCCTTGACAGTGAACCGCTCTTGCAAGCCGCGGTTGCTCGCGAACTTGGTCGTCATCTCCCCTCAGACCATGTGCTTTATGTGTCTAACTCTATGCCTGTGCGAGATATCGATAGTTTTATGGAACCTCATTCCGACTCCCTCCATGTAATAGGGAACCGAGGAGCAAGCGGCATTGACGGAGTGATCTCCAGCGCTGCAGGTGCAGCAGCAAGCGGTCAGCCCACCACTCTCCTCATAGGAGATCTAGCCTTTCAACACGACATGGGCGGTCTAATCGCTGCTAGGAGTCTTGATATCACCCTGACAGTGGTGGTCTTAGATGACCAAGGGGGAGGAATCTTTAGTCACCTGCCCATAGCTCAGGTAACGGAGCCGGCAGTATTCGACAAACTTTTCACAACCCCACAGCATTTGCCTATCGCTGGAATCGTTGAAGCGTTGGGCATCGAATATCAAGAAGTTTCCGATGCCCGCACGTTGGCGGACCTGGTACGCGAACCACAAGGCATTCGAGTAATCAGAATCCCGATTGACTCATCCCATGACATAGATCAACACCTGCGGATCGGTCGCGCAGTCGCAGACTCCATAGAGTCATCATGAACCTAATCTGCAACGGCACAGCTCTAGAAGTAACCGTCGCAGGTTCAGGCGAACCGGTATTGATTATTCACGGATTCACAGGATCCGCGTTAGCCATGAAGTCGCTGTCCGATCGTTTGCCCGGAAGAAGAATCGTGCCCGACCTGATTGGGCATGGCCGCAGCGAATCTCCTGTTTCTCTCACTGCGTACAATCTTGATGCTGTCTCTCAGCAACTGTCATCGCTGCTCGAGCAACTCAACGCGACGCCGACAGCGATTGTTGGATACTCAATGGGTGGTCGTGTCGCCTTGAATTTCGCAGTGAACCACCCAGAGAAGGTCCGTTCCTTGACATTGATCGGCGCTTCGCCAGGCATCGAGAGTGACAGCGACCGCCTTGACCGGAAAGATGCCGACAATAAATTAGCTGCGTCTATTTCTCATCTAGGGGTCAAAGCATTTATCGAGTCCTGGGTCGATATGCCCATGTGGGAAAGTTTGCGAAACAAACTGACAGCGACCCAATGGCAGGAGTCAATAGCAGAACGTCAAACAAATCATCCCCTCGGGCTGGCAAACAGCCTTAGAGCAAGCGGCACCGGCAACATGAATCCACTTCACGAAGCTCTCCGTACTCTGAAAGTTCCAACCCTGTTGTTGGTCGGCGACAAGGATCAGAAGTTCCTGCAAATTGCTCACGACATGTCTACTGCACTTCCCAACGCGTCGATTCAAGTGATCGCCGATTCTGGGCACGCGACGCACCTTGAACAACCCGACGCGACAGCAACAGCGATCATCGAGCAACTCTCGTGTTAATAGCGCTTGAAACCCGAAAGCTGCAGTTACGGCATCCGTTAGTCACCGCACACGGGAGCACCACACATCGAAATATCATCGAAATCACTGCGAGTGAAGACGGCTTTCAAGGCCATGGAGAAGCAGCTCCGCTTCCCGGGTTCGGTTTAGAGACCTTCAACGAATCCCTAGCGGCACTAGAAAGTTGGGTTAAGAATCCCCATCGTTTACCAGACGCTCCGGCGGCTCGCAGTGGCGCAACCACAGCAATCGAGAATTTAGAGAAAGCTAGCTCTTCTACTACTCCCACCAGTGGCAAGATCGCGGTCCAAGCGCTCATCGGATCAGCAGAAAGTTCATCAATTGAATCCGAAGTTTCTCGCGCGTTAGAGCAGGGTTATTTGGCTATCAAGTTGAAGGTAGCGGCCACCGACAAAAAGACGGACATTGCCCGAATTCAGAGAGCGATACAGCTCGTCGGGCCACATGCAGCACTTCGTTTAGACGCTAACGGCGGATGGTCGCTAGAGGACGCCCTCTATGTTTTGAGCGCGATCGATTCGAACCATGTGGACTTGGTCGAAGAACCAACCGCTAATCCTCTCGACTGGAAAAAGGTGCGCGAGGTAACCGGTGTCAAAATCGGAGCAGACGAGCAACTGACAAATGAATTACAGGTACACCAACTACTTGAGCACGCCGCAGCTCAAACGTTCGTACTCAAACCTTCTGTCATAGGAGGACCCTCAGCCACACGAAAAGTTGCGGAACTTGCACAAAGCAACGACGTCAATGTCTTGATCTCATCATTTTTAGATGGGCCCATAGCGCTGCGCTCAGCGAGAGATCTAGCCATGGAATTAGCGCCAAACGAGATCCATGGCCTGGGAACAGCGTCCCTGTTCATTGACGAGTTTCCTGCCGATGTCGTGCCTACAAATGGCTTTCTTCACTATTAGTGAGGTCCAATCCGCGGATGTCGACTACAGCAAGTGTCGCTGGATCTTTCCAAGGGCTGTCCGCGGAAGCTGATCAACATATTCCACAGCGCGTGGCGCACAAAACGCAGGCAAAGATTCCTTCACCGCTTCCCGAAGCATCTCCAAAGAAGGCTTTTGTTCGCCCGCTACCACGATCGCGGTGACGCTTTCCCCCCACTCGGGATCTGGGCGTCCCACAACGGCACACTCCGCGACACCAGTCACTTTTTCTAAAACTCGTTCAACCGCGACCGGCCAAACATTTTCTCCGCCCGTGATGATCATCTCACCCATTCGCCCGAACACACTCAACACACCTGAGCTGTCAAGCGACCCTGAATCTCCCGTTGGATACCAGCCATCTTCAGTAAAAGGCTCATCCCCATTCCGGTAACACCTAAATAACATCGGGCACCGTATGTGTACTTCGCCGTTGACTATTCGTAGCTCGACATTCTTGAGCGGGTGGCCGTTATAAACGATGCCGCTACCGGTTTCTGTCATCCCGTATGTAGCGATGACATTTTCCGGTCGCTGCTCAGGCACAGACGAACCGCCTACCAGTACGCGGCGGAACAAGCTGCTGTCGATCCGTTGCAGGGCAGTGGGTACTAGGGAGACCAGCGTTGTGCCTTCTTGAGCCGCAGTCATTACAGCGTCAGCATCAAATCCATTGTGAACTTCTAGCGGCGCGCCGGAATGGAGAGCGCGCACAACAACCGAAAAGCCACCGACATGGCTTAAGGGCAGACAGGCCAACCACTTATCGACCGCAGGATCGACTTCGAGAAAATCGTTTGTAGCTTCCGCATTCGCCATCAAAGATTCGTGAGTCAACACGACACCTTTGGGCTGTCCGGTGCTCCCACTCGTCGCCACAACTAACGCGTCACCTGATTCCACAGCTATTCCTTCAAGGGAGGATGATCCTGACGAATCAACTACTCCAGATGCGCCCATCTCTTTGATCAGTTGCTTCTGAGTTTCTTTCGGAAGTCGCTGATCTACCGGTAGTACCGCGTCGCCCTCTTCCCAGACTCGTTGTACGGCGTCAACATATTGTTGCCCACCGGGCATAGATATAGCTATGAGGCGATTCACCACAGAGACGTTACCGGCGTTCTAGAAAGCTCGAACCACGAGACTAACCGTGCACGCAACGATGACTGTGCTCACCGCTAGATCGAAGCGAGCAGCATTTAAGGTGCGGCCAATTCTGATGCCGAATGGAAGGACAACGATCACAACTGCAGCGGCTAGCAAAGCCCCATAAAACCGCTGACTAGACCACTGACCGGTCACACTCAGGGTTAGTAGCTGAACGCTGCCCGTCAATAAGAAAATGGCCGTATTCGACACCACGAAACGTTCGCGTGAAACGCCTAAGCCTTGAAACCATGCCGCAACGAGCGGTCCTGAAATCCCAGTCGCTCCCTGTGCCACTCCGCACGTGAGAGCTACTGGTATCCGACCCCATTTTTGGATTCGCGGCGACCATCTGGGATCAGCAGACGAAAATCTCCATCCCAAAAAACCGGAAAGCAACAACGCAAGCAACAGAAATAGCAACCGGTCATTGATGCGAGGGAGAAGCCAGGCACCAGTGACTGCTCCGATCGCGCCTAATCCAGCGAAGGACGGAAGGCCTCTGACGAATCGCAATTCTCGTCGGTATTCTCGCACCAGCATTGCGTTACTCACCGCTGTGGGCGCAGCCATAATCACAACAGCATCTTGAACTCCTACAAAAAACGCGATCACTGGCACAGCCGTGAGGGGCAACCCAAGCCCGGTCGTTCCCTTAACCAGCGATCCCAGGATCACTGCTAAAGCAACAATTAGCAGCTCAAGGAAGTTCACTGCGCGCTTATCTGGACCGCTATTTCGGCCGCTATGAGCGCATTATGTTCAGCCAAAGAAAGGTTGGCTGAAACACTTTCACCTGCTGTCGCCTTTTCGAGCTCAGAAAGAACGTGTGGTGTGACTTGTGGCCCTGAAATTTTTCTATCGCGAAGATCGCTCAGACTTTCTTCTATGACTCGGTTTATTTCAGTGGCATTCAACTCATCAGCAGCAGGAATAGGAGCCACGAGCAACGTTCCGCCTTGTCTCAGTTCCCGACGCGCGAGGTGGATCTGAGCAGCTGATTCTGCGTCATCAACACGGTGTGGCACTGGAAGACCAGAATCACGGGTGTAGAAAGCCGGAAAGTGGTCGGTTTGCCAACCAACAACAGGAACTGACTCAGTTTCCAAATATTCCAGTGTTCGAGGTAAGTCCAAAAACGCTTTTGCGCCCGCACTCACCACAAGCACTTGATGTCGGGCAATCGCGTCTAAGTCTGACGAAATGTCGCCGGTAATCTCCGCTTCACGATGAACACCGCCGATTCCTCCGGTCGCAAACACTTCAATCCCCACAGCATCGGCGATAACGACGCTCGCAGATACCGTCGTTGCACCTTCTGGCAAGTTTCGAAAACCCACAGTTGCGAGATCTCGCGCGGCTACTTTGACCGAGCTAGCAAGCACTCGTTCGTGGGCTTCTTCAGGAATACCTGCACATATAACCCCGTCGAGAACTGCTGTTAGCGCCGGGACTGCTCCAGCGCGTCGAATAACTGACAGGCATCTTTGAAGGGCCTCCTCATTGGCGGGTGCCGGTAATCCCAACGTGGAAAAGATGGTCGATTCCAACGCCACCACCGCGTTACCGGCAGTCAGCGCGTCCTTTACTTCTTCTCCGACAGCAATCAATTGGTCCTCCCTAATGGCTACATCATGTCAGGCATGTGACATTTCAGCGCACCTGCTTCTACTGTGGGGACGTGTTTCGAGTTATTGAACATCCCGTCATAGCGTCATGGACCGACCAGCTGCGCTCTACAGGTACCAGTACCGAAGAGTTTCGGCGTCTTGTGAGACAAATCGGCCAGTTGTTGGTTCCGTCTGCAACCGAACATTTACCGACAACGGAAATTACGGTCCACACACCGTTGGCGGAGACTACGGGCCGTCAACTTGACGGCGACACACCAGTAGTGGTTTCGATATTGCGAGCTGGCAACGGATTACTCGATGGAGTGTTGCAGGTCCTATCGGACGCAGATGTCGGGTTCATCGGCCTTGCGCGAGATCACGAAAGCCTTGAGGCGGTTGAATACCTCGTTAATCTTCCCCGCCTTGCCAATCGTCACGTCATAGTTGTTGACCCAATGCTGGCAACAGGGCATAGTGCAGTCGCTGCTCTGGATCGAGTGGCCGAAGAAGATCCTGCAAGCGTGACTCTTATGTGTGTGGTCGCAGCTCCCGAAGGAGTTCAGCACCTAGCGTCCCGTCATCCTGAGGTTCGAGTGGTGGCCGCTGCCCTAGACGAAAAGTTGAATGATTCCGGATACATTTTGCCGGGGCTGGGTGATGCAGGCGACCGCCTGTATGGAACGTAAACATGAAAAGTCCGACACCTCCTATCGAATGGGTTCAGGATCACATCCGGATCATTGATCAAACCCTGTTGCCTACCGAACTCCAATTTGTGGAAGTCAGGAGCGCTGCACAGGCGGTTGACGCCATCCAAAGACTGGCTATCCGCGGAGCACCCGCATTGGGTGCCTTCGGCTCGTTGGCGTTGGTCGTAGCTCTCGATGAAGCCGCGCCGGCAACCTTGTTAGAAGCAATAGCTCGCCTTGAGGAGTGTCGAACGCTCATCGGGGACGCGCGCCCTACCGCAGTGAATCTTCGATGGGCAGTCGACAGGGTTATCGACAGAGCAATTGCAACAAGTGAGGACCTAACCAGCCTTAGAGCAGCAGTTCTCAAAGAGGCACATGCCGTAGCCGCCGAAGATGAAGCTGCGTGCAGCGAAATTGGACGACTCGGTCACGAACTACTCCGAGATGCCACAGCAATAGGAACTCACTGCAATGCTGGTCGCCTAGCGACAGCTGGAACGGGAACTGCCTTAGCGCCGATGTACTCCAAAGCTGAAGCCGGCGAGCCGTTGCGGGTCTTTGCTTCGGAAACACGTCCCTTATTACAAGGAGCAAGGTTGACAGCATGGGAACTAGAAGATGCTGGCATAGATGTGACCGTGGTCCCTGACGGTGCTATGGCATCAACCGTTCTATCGGGCCAAGTAGACGCCTATATCGTCGGAGCTGACCGCATCGCTGCGAACGGCGACACAGCCAACAAAATAGGCACCGTAAGTCATGCTCTCGCTGCTCGAGAAGCGGGGATACCTTTCTATGTAGCCGCGCCAACCTCCACGATTGATATCAATTTGTCGAGCGGCGACCGCATAGAGATCGAACAACGAAACGAAGTGGAAGTGCACGAAATGACTGGGAAAAGAGTCACTCCGCAAGGGGTGAACGCTGCCAACCCTGCGTTCGACGTAACGCCACACCATCTCATTACTGCGATTATCACCGAGGTAGGTGTGCTCCGGGCACCATTTGAAGGTTCAATAGCTGACGCACTTACACGAACCGGAGCTCCCTCATGAAGAATTTGTGGAAGACCAGCGACGCCGCGAAATTTTCAGGTGCTGTAGGTGAATGCGTGTACGGTTCACGACTCCTTGGCGCTAACCCCGCACTGGTGCTGCACGGCGGGGGAAACACGTCAGTGAAGACTACGGAACACGACATCCATGGGGAGGAGATTGACGTTCTCCACGTGAAGGGAAGCGGTTGGGATCTTGCGACCATTGAACCCCAGGGCTTCGCGCCCCTGCGGCTCGATGCAGTCAAACGTTTGGCGGATTTGCCGTCTCTTTCCGATACCGAGATGGTGAACCAGCTGCGGCTCAACCTGTTGGACGCTTCCGCTCCCAACCCTTCAGTCGAGGCGATTTTGCATGCTTGCCTTCCGTTCGCGGCAGTGCAACACACACATGCTGATGCCGCTCTAGCTCTTACAAATACCGTTGATGGTGAGCAACGTGTTCGCGAATTGTGGGGAACCTCTGTGGTTGTCGTGCCCTACGTGATGCCGGGGTTTGACCTGGCTTTGACATGCGCGCGCGAATTCGAGAAACAAGCGTCGTCAGATACCGTTGCGATGATCCTCATGAACCACGGCGTTTTCACCTTTGGGGAGACCACCCAAGAGGCCTACAACCAAATGATCGAGGTGATTAGCCAAGCTGAGGAATACCTGCAAACTACAGCAGGTGTAGATATCACTTCATCGGCTTCGAATGCAGAGAGCCGTGCTGCAAGCGGTTCGACCTTGAGTCAAGCAACGTTAAGAAAAGACCTATCCAAAGTGGCTGGCCGGTCGATGCTTTTGTTTCATAGTCCCAACGAAAGAGCACATCAATTTGTGTCGAGGAATGACTTGGCGGAGATCGCCTCTCGCGGGCCAGCTACGCCTGATCACATCATCAGAACGAAACAATTCCCCATGATTGGTCGCGATATAGACACCTTCGTCTCTAACTATCACCAGTATTTCGAACGTAACCAGTCTCGCTTTCCTGATGTCCAAGAACTTGACCCCGCCCCTCGAGTAGTTCTTGACCCGGATCTAGGTTTGCTAACTGCTGGCACACGCATAGCCGACTGCGAAATCGCCGCCGACATCTATTTACACACAATTGATGTCATCGAAGCTTCCGAAGGGCTTGGAGGGTTCGTAGCTCTCCCTGAACCTGATCTATTTGAAGTCGAGTATTGGGAACTTGAACAGGCGAAACTCAAAAAGTCCGGAACTTCACCTCCGATGGCTGGCGAAGTGGCCGTGGTAACCGGATCTGCGTCCGGCATCGGTCAAGCCTGCGTAAATGCTCTATTGAGTCAGGGTGCAGCGGTAATCGGGGTCGACCTCAATGCTTCTCAAATGTCGGATAACTCGGCATTGCTTGAGTTGACCGCTGACGTTACTGATAGAGAATCGTTAGCAACTGCAATTGATGCCGGGGTTCGGCAATTCGGTGGAGTGGACATCGTTGTAGCTGCTGCTGGAATTTTTGGAACGACAAGCGAAATAGCTGATTTAGTTCCAGATGACTGGGAGACAACCCTTTCAGTCAACTTGACTGGAGTGAGCAACGTACTCCACGTAACACACCCCTATCTTTCACTGGCCCCCAACGGAGGGCGAGTTGTTCTAATAGGTTCTAAAAATGTTCCGGCACCCGGCAAAGGCGCAGCAGCCTACAGCGCTTCAAAAGCAGCAGTCACTCAGCTCGGGCGAGTCGCTGCTCTTGAATGGGCTAACGACGGGATCGTCGTCAACACGATTCATCCCGACGGGGTTTTCGATACGGGACTGTGGTCAGAAGAGTTAATCGAAGAACGGGCAGGAAGCTACGGACTGAGCGTTGACGAGTACAAACGCAGGAATCTTCTTGGACAAGAAATCACGAGCAAAGACATTGGAGAGTTAGTCGCTACTGTCTGCACGGGTGCTTTCCGGCAAATAACAGGGGCCCAAATCCCTATTGATGGCGGCAGTGACCGAGTGATTTAAACCTCGACTGGTTACTGGGTAATCCCAGCCATGAGCAGACCCACCCGTTCACGGTCGGCGTCTTGCGCGTCTAAAATTTCCATCAGCTTGCCGTCGTATAAGACAGCAACCCGATCCGACAAGCCCAAAATTTCATCTAATTCAGCAGACACCAGCAACACTGCAGCACCCTTGTCCCGTTGTTCCAAGATGCGCCGGTGAATGAACTCGATTGCTCCAATGTCAATACCTCTCGTGGGTTGGGCCGCGATCAACAATTCGATGTCATCACTGAATTCACGGCCGACTATGAGCTTTTGTTTATTTCCTCCACTGAGGCTTGAAGCGGCGACAGCAATGCTGGGGGTGCGAACGTCAAATTCTTCTACGACGTCTTCAGCATGACGGTCAATCACATCTCGGCGAAGAATTCCGCGGAGAGAAAACGGGCTCCGATGGTAACGATTGAGCACAGAATTCTCTGCGAGGGAGTACACAGCGATCACACCGTGTTTTTCTCGATCTTCGGGGATATGTGCCACACCTTTCTTAGAGATGCCGCGCGCAGACCCGTTGGTTACTTCTTCCCCATTGATTCGCATAGTTCCAGATAATGGGTGACGTAAACCGGTGACAGCTTCAACTAGCTCACGCTGCCCGTTGCCTTCCACACCGGCTATGCCCAGAATTTCACCGGCTCGCACCTCAAAACTCAGTCCGTCGATTGCGAGATGGCCCCGATCATCATTGACTTCTAGTTCATCTACTGCGAGTACTACATCGGTTGGTTCTGCGGCAGACTTTTCAACTCGCAGCACAACGCTGCGACCGACCATCATTTCAGCAAGTCCGCTTTCGTTTGTCTCTGCCGGCGTTGTTTCTCCTACAACGCGCCCATTACGCAGAACGACAATGTCATCGGCAATCGCTAACACTTCACGAAGCTTGTGAGTGATGAACACAATCCCGAGGCCAGTCTCAGTCAAATCTCGCAACACTCCCAATAAATGATCGGCCTCTTGTGGTGTCAGCACACCGGTGGGCTCGTCCAAAATAAGTACGTCTGCTTCGCGGTAAAGCGCTTTGAGGATTTCGACACGCTGTTGCATGCCGACTGGCAAATCTTCGACTAGGGCGTCCGGATCAATTTCTAATCCATATCGTTGAGAGAGTTCGACGACTCGCTTGCGGGCTTCGGCTAAGTCGACGAGGCCGCGCTTACTGGGTTCAGCTCCTAGAACTATATTTTCGACCACTCGCATTGGAGGTACCAGCTGGAAATGCTGATGCACCATGCCGATCCCTCGAGATATTGCGTCATCGGGTCCGTGGAGGTCTACAACTTCGTCTTTAATGACGACCTGACCACTGTCTGGTCGATACATCCCAAAGAGAATGTTCACCAAAGTACTTTTGCCCGCCCCATTTTCGCCAAGAAGAGCAAGAATGCGCCCTGGCCGAAGTTGGACAGAGATGTCATCGTTGGCCAAGACGCCTGGAAACTGTTTGCTGACGTTACGCGCGGCAAGAAGGACTTCGGACATATTTATCCTTTCTCGTAGACTTGACCTAAAGCGGCTGGATCGCGCATCGACCCGATAAGCCCGCTCAGCGCGACAACAATGATCGTCACAACAAACGGCAACATCCCTACGAATTGTGGGGGAATATCGAAGGTGTTGTTCAACTGGAATTGGTTTTGCAGCGCAGTGGTGAAACCGAAAAACAGTGCGGCTGCATAGGCTCCAAAGGGGGTACGGCGCCCGAAGATCATTACTGCCAGTGCCAAGAAACCTCGCCCACCGGACATTGCGCGGCTAAATGTTCCGACAGCTTCTAACGCTAGGTATGAACCCCCAAGCCCAGCTAGTCCTCCGGCGATAGTGACGTTGATATACCTCAGTTTCAAGACGTCAATGCCGACGGTGTCAGCAGCTCCAGGGTGTTCTCCGATAGCTCTGGTCCGCATTCCCCACACCGACCGGAAAAGCGCGACATGAACTACAACAAGTAGGACCATAGTGAGGTAGGTCAACGGAGGTCTGCTGAAAAATACAGTTCCGACAAGCGGGATATCTGCCAGGGGACCCAGATCGATATTCGTGTATTTGCCCATCCCCAACGAACGGCTCCGGTCATAAAAGAATGACGTTAAGCCCAGCGCCGCGATGTTTAGAACAGTCCCAGCAATGATCTGATCAACTTTGAGACCAACTGCCATAGCAGCAAGCATCCATCCCATAATCAGTCCCATGCCGACCCCAGCGACTGTGCCGAGAAACAACGAACCCGTCATCGACGCAATCGTGAACGCCGCAAAGGCGGACAACAGAAATTGGCCTTCAATGCCGATATTGACGACACCTGAACGTTCTCCGATCATTCCGCACATAGCGCCCAAGGCCAACAGAGTTGCTGCTCTGACTGTTCCCGCAAGTACCGCTGTCGTCTGAGGGCCATCAGCTGTGTAAAAGGCCCATGCCATAACGACGATTAGCGTCGCGCCTACATAGAGCATTTGCTTTTGTCGTGCTGTCATGATTTACCCCAACCCGCTCCTAGTTGGAGCTGTTCGGAGTTATCTGCGCGCATCCGCAACACCCAGCGGATGATGATCGGGGCGGCAACAAAGAACAGGATGAGTGCTTGGATGACGTCAATTAGTTCGGGTGCGACCCCAGCCTTGAATTGCATGCGAGAGGCGCCTGCTTCCATCAGCCCAACCAGCAACGCTGCGGGGATAACTCCGAGAGGGTTCGCTCGAGCTAATAACGCGATAGTGATGCCTTCAAACCCCAAGCCCACGTTGACACCGGCTTCAAATCTGCCATCGACGCCGAGGCTTTCAACGGCACCGCCCAAACCGGCGAGCATTCCGGCTACGGCCATGGTGGAAGCCATGATCCAACCGACTTTGATTCCTGAGTACTGTGCGGCGTTCCTGTTGTGACCGACACTGCGGACTTCAAAACCATAGGTGGTTCTTTCCAGAACGAACCAGCACGCTGCGGCTACGAGGAGCGCCAGTATGAATCCCACTGGTACTGCTCCCAAAGTTGGGATGGTCGCGGAATCTTCAACGAGCGGTGTTCGAGCGACGATGTTATTGCCAGAGTTATCTTTCCAGGGGTTTGCTGAGAGCCAGTCGGTGAGATTGCCTGCAACAAAGTTCAGCATGATGGTGACTATTACTTCATGGGCTCCAGTTGTGGCTTTGAGAGCTCCTGCTATCCCTCCCCATACGGCTCCTGCGAGCGCTCCAGCTACTAACGCAGCGGGTAGGTGGATAACCATTGGTAGCCCATCGACGCCGAAACCAACACCCGCCGCGAACACGGCTCCGACGAGCAACTGACCCTGACCGCCAATGTTGAACATTCCGGCTTTGAAGGCGAAAGCTACTGCTAGTCCCCCAAAGATCAGTGGAGTCGCTTTCTGCAAGGTGCGCAGCAAGGAATCTGCGTCACCCAAGCCTCCAACTACTAGCGCCGAGTACGCCGTTACCGGTGACGCGTTTTGGGAAAGAATGAGTACTGCACCGATCAATAAACCGAACACCACCGCAGTGAGCGGGATAGCGATGGTTCGAAGTAGTGAACGGCTCATAACGCGACTTGGGGGCACCACTCATAGAGAGTGGTGCCCCCATTCAAGTCGAAGTTGCTATCCAGGCATGGGATTTATAGACCCGTCGGCCAATCCCGCCATAACGTCGTCGAGGGTGGCGCGCATTTCGTCGGTGACGATGCCATCAAAGTCATGGAACGGAGCGAGTCCTACTTCACCGAAGAAGTTTCCGCCTTCCATTGTTCCCGCATAGGCCTGGCTGATCAGTTCGGCCACGCCCACGTCGATGAGCTTCATCGCGCTGGTAACCAGGCATGGGTGCGCTTCAGGGACAGTGAACCATTGGTCTTGGTCAACGCCGACACAAAGAGCGCCTGCTTCGCCTGCTACTTCAATCAGGGCACCGTTACCGGTGGCTCCACCGGCTCCGAAGATAATGTCAGCACCTTGGTCTAGTGCTTGACGTGCTGTGGTGGCACCCCATTCAGGGTCACCGAACGCCACATCAAGACCGCCTGGGTGGTAGGTGGAGATGGTCTGCACACCTGGATTGGTGTACCGAGCACCGTTTTCCCAGCCTTCCTTGAAGAAGACAACTGGGGGAACTAGGTCGGTTCCAAGTACTGCACCAACAATGTCAGTTTCGGTCAACATGCCGGCAAGCGCTCCTGCCATGAAGCCTGCTTGAGCTTCTGGGAACATCAAACCTACAAGGTTCGGCAGAGCGTCATTTTGCCATTGGTCCACACCAATGAACATCACGTCCGGGTTAGCTGTGGCAGCTTCGATAGTTGCTTCACCTAAGCCGAAACCGACTGTCACGATGATCTTCGCTCCGTCATCGAGAAACAGCTGAATGTTGTTTGCGTAATCCTTGGATTCTTCGGTTTCTATGTAACTAGCGGTGGCAGATGCTGGGATATCGGCAGCACCCTGTTGTGCGCCTTCCCAAGCTGATTGGTTGAAGCTCTTGTCATCAACCTTGCCGGTGTCGGTAACCAAACCGATTGAGTAACCGCCAGAAATTCCTCCTCCGTCATCACTGCTGCATGCTGCTGCAGTAACGAGCCCGAGGACCATCAATAGGGCGAGGAGATGTCGCCGCTTCGGAGCCATATTCACATCCTTAGTTCTTGAGGGACTGTCCCCTCCCGAGACAATTAGCGTCCCTGACCCTAGTTCTGTTTTTGGTGCCTCTGAGGACGAATCTGAAGTTTCATCACAAGTCTGCGTGTTGACGAATCCATGTGTGCATCGCAATACCGGATGCAACTCCGGCATTGATTGAGCGGGTAGAGCCAAATTGAGTTATGGAAAGCACCAGTTCCGCCACATTTCGAACTTGAGGCGACAGACCAGGGCCTTCTTGTCCGAAGACTAAAACGCAGTTCTTTGGTAGAGCCGTGGTCTCTATTGGCTGGGCACCTGGAAGGTTGTCGATGCCGACGACCGTTAGTTCTCGAGCAATCATTGATGTCACGAATTGGTCAACAGTGGCGTGATGTTCTAGATGTTGGTAGCGGTCGGTGACCATTGCACCGCGTCTGTTCCATTTCCTGTCACCAACAATGTGTACTGCTGAAGCCAGAAAGGCGTTGGCGTTTCGGACGACGGTGCCTATGTTCAAGTCGTGTTGCCAGTTTTCAATGGCTACGTGGAAGGGGTGGCGTCGGTTGTCGAGGTCTTCGACAATGGCTTCTCGGAGCCAATACCGGTATTGGTCTAAGACGTTTCGTCGGTCCCCGTCGCGCAATAGTTCTGGGTCATAGTGATCTCCCTTAGGCCATGGACGCGGGTGGGGACCAACCCCAACTTCGTCGTCGGGGTAATCAGTCATGCGTTCGACCTCGGTATGAGAGCTATTCCTGGACCAGTTCAATGAGGGTGCCGAAGCTCCCTTTGGGGTGCATGAACGCAACTGTTGTGCCTCGGGATCCTGGGCGAGGAGCCTGATCAATTGGGGTTGCACCCGCAGCCACCATCGCGTCAAGCGCTGCCTGGCAGTCGTCGACGCGGTAACCAATATGGTGGAGCCCTTCCCCTCTCTTCTCAAGATATTTGGCTATCGGTGAGTCTGGGCGGGTCGCGGTTGTTAGCTGGATATAGCTATCGGCGACCTTTACAAGAGCCTCTTCAACGCCATCACTATCAACGATCTCGCGATGGTGGACTTCAGCGCCGAAGGCTTCTTGGTAGTAAGCGATAGCGGCTTCCAAATCGTGAACCGCAATAGCTACATGGTCGATTTCTGTAAGGATCATGGTCAACTCCAGATTGCTATTGAAGTGAATCGGCGTGTCGTTGGAACAAGGTGATTTTCTCTTCTCCTATAGCCTCGCGCTTTTCGGGGTTCGTTACCCCTAATCCTGCTTCTGGGGCCAAACATAGGACGCCTAGTTTCCCTTCGTGTTGATTGTGATGCACCTGATTTGCGGCTTCTCCGGTGTCGGCAAGCGCGAAGGTTTTAGACAAAATGGGTTGGATCCGTCCTTGATCCAATAGTCGGTTCATCTCCCAAGCTTCGGCGTAGTTGGCGAAGTGGCTTGAGACGATCTGCTTGAGGCGCATCCACAGGTGTCGGTTGTCATATTCGATCATGTATCCGGTAGTGGCTGCGCATGTGACGATCTTGCCGCCACGTTTAGTCACAAAGACTGAGGCTCCCATGGTTGAACGTCCGGGATGTTCGAAAACGATGTCTGGGTCATCACCTATGAAACCGCGCACTTTCTTTCCCAGACGGCGCCACTCTGATTCATCTTGGGTGTGTTCATCGGACCAAAACTGATAGCCCTCTTCGTTGCGATCAATTACGTGTTCAACGCCCAATTCGTGGAGTAGTTCAACTTTGTCCGATGAGCTAACAACTCCAATCGGTGTGCCTCCTCCATTGATCACTAGCTGACAGGCGTAGCCGCCTAGACCACCCGATGCTCCCCAAATTAGAACGTTGTCCCCTTGTTTCATTCTGGCGGCGTTGTCTCCAACCAACATGCGGTAGGACGTCGAGGCGCAAAGCGCATTGACAGCTGATTCTTCCCAAGACAGATGCGCTGGCTTTGGCATCAATTGGTTGGCTTTGACGACTGACAGGTCGGCAAGTCCTCCGAAGTTGCTTTCGAATCCCCAAATTCTCTGATTCGATGCCAGCATTGAGTCTTCGTGAGCAGCTGGGTCTTGATCGTCGACGTAGTTGCAGTGAACGGCGACTCGGTCACCTGGCTTCCAGTTACGCACAGCAGACCCAACTTTGAGTACTACACCCGAAGCGTCTGAGCCAATGACGTGATAATCGAGTGCGTGACGCGCTCCCCAGGCGCTTTCGCGACCTAAACGATCTAAGAAGCCAAATGTTGGGAGCGGTTCGAAGATTGAAGTCCAGACGGTGTTGAAATTGATTGAACTTGCCATAACCGCGAGGTACACCTCGTCAGGAGCAAGTTCGGGGGTGGCAACCTCATCAATGTGAATTGACTCTCGAGGATCTTTTTCCCACGATTCTCGACCTTCGAACATGTGTTGGTCGTCTCTGGTGACATAGGCGGCTCTGTAACTTTCAGGAATGTCGAGCGCGGCTATTTCATCGCCGGATGCGTCGGCCTGAATGGCTTCGAGGATGTGCTGCATGGAGGACAAGTTACTCTCCGGTAATAAGGGGGCGGCTCACCAATATACCTAGAACATTGCATCGACTAAGCACCAGTGATTCACGAAATCTACACTTAGAGAACTGGAAGTAGAAACTCTAGAGAAAGGGTATTTCATGCCGGGCTCACTGATTGTTGCGGGGGCGCGTACCCCCATAGGTCGCTTTAACGGCGGGTTGGCTAGTTTCGCCGGCGCTCAATTGGGAGCGCATGCCATTTCTCATGCATTGCAACGCGCTGGAATAAGCGGTGAGCAAGTCGATCACGTCATCATGGGACAGGTCCTCCAGGCGGGGCAAGGTCAGATAACTGCTCGGCAAGCTGCAGTAGGAGCCGGTATCCCTATGAACGTTCCGGCTATCACCATCAACAAAGTTTGTCTGTCCGGACTGAACGCTATTTATTTGGCAGATCAAATGATTTCTTCGGGCGACGCTGACGTCGTTGTAGCTGGCGGAATGGAATCAATGAGCAACGCTCCTTACGTACTTCCGAGCGGCCGAAATGGCTTACAGATGGGTCACGGAGAGTTGCAGGACGCGATGATTCACGATGGTTTGTGGTGCGCGTTCGACGATGGGCACATGGGTGATGGCACCGAAAGAGACGCAGCTAATGCTTCGATAGCCCGGTCGGCTATGGATGAGTTTTCGGCCCGGTCGCATGAGCGAGCAGCTGCGGCTCAAAAGGACGGAAAATTTGAGGCCGAAATAGCAGCGGTCGAGATACCTCAACGAGGTGGCGATCCGCTGATCATCGATTCAGATGAGGGTGTGCGTCCCGGAACTTCGGCTGAAAGTCTGGCAAATCTGCGACCCGCCTTTGCTGCTGACGGGGCGGTGACAGCTGGTAACGCTTCACAAATTTCCGATGGTGGCTGCGCACTGGTAATGGTGTCTCCCTCGAAGGCTGAAGAGCTCGGGCTTGATTTCTCTGCTCGGGTCGTCAGCTACGGAATGGTTTCGGGGCCCGACACGTCGCTGCTCACTCAGCCATCTCGAGCAATACAGCAAGCCCTGTCAAAAGTCGACCTGGAGGTCTCGGACCTGGAGCTTTTTGAATTAAACGAGGCTTTCGCTGCTGTGGGATTAGCTGCTACCGATGACCTTGGCGTCAGTGATGAGATAGTGAATGTGAATGGTGGGGCTGTGGCGCTTGGACATCCCATTGGTATGTCCGGCAATAGGCTCGCCCTCACGTTGATTAACGAACTAGGCAGGAGAGGCGGAGGGTTTGGTGCTGCAGCTCTTTGCGGGGGTGGCGGTCAGGGCGATGCTCTGATTCTCGAAGTCGCATAGTTACTTGCGATCCCGATCGTCTTGTAATACTCCTGAAATTTTTGTAACGTAATTGCAAAGAGTCCATCTCTTACGGATGTCGGAGTTGGCAGCTACGGGATTAGGTGACAATGTGCCCGCGACACATTGATCCGGGTAGATCTCAGCTCCGGCATCCGCCCTCCCACCAGCGTCTTGGATCTAACTCTGTAGTTCGCGTCTTCCTTCCAACGCACGACCCAGCGTTAACTCATCGGCATATTCGAGATCACCGCCTACCGGTAAACCGCTAGCTATTCGAGTCACTTTGATGCCCAGTGGTTGTAATTGGCGCGATAGGTACATGGCTGTAGCTTCGCCTTCGATATTTGGGTTGGTGCACAAAATTAATTCCTGCACCTCTTCGTCGGAGATACGTGACATCAACTCCCGGATGCGTAATTGCTCTGGTCCTATGCCCTCCATTGGGTTAAGGGCTCCCTGTAAAACGTGATATCGGCCACGAAACCCGGCTCGTTCAAGAGCAATGACATCTTTCGGCTCTTCGACCACACATAGTGAGCCAGTCTGTCGTTGCGGGTCCGCGCAAAGTCCACACAGGTCACTTTCTGAAATGTTCCAACATGTGCCGCAAAATCCGATTCGTTCCTTTACCTCAACGATGGCGGTCGCTAGTTGCTGCGCATCGCCCTTAGGTAGCTTGAGTAAATAGAAAGCGATCCGTTGCGCCGACTTAGGGCCAACACCTGGCAGTCGGCCTAGTTCATCGATGAGATCTTGTACTGGACCGTCGTACACGTCGCTCTACACCTCTCCCTCAGTGTGAGAGGGTGCGTTGACTCGTGTCATCGCCGCTGCTTGCGCGTTGCCACATCGCCGCAAGGCATCGCGAAATGCCGCCGCTACGAGATCTTCAAGCATGTCAATTTCGCTGATATGCACCACATCAGGGTCAATATGTACCTTAAGAACTGTGCCGTCGGCGCGCATTCCAACCTTTACCGCGCCGCCACCTGCAGAACCTTCGACAACTGTCGTAGATATTTCTTTTCGCTGCTCGGTCAACTGTTCTTGCAGTTCTTCCGCTTGTCTTAGTAGCTGTTCAGAAGACAATGGCTCGGTCATGACCGTGGCACGCTCACTTTCCAGTTTCTTCATCTGATGCCACAGCACCGGGAAACGCCTCAAGTACTCGGTCGACGCTTGATGGGCCTCCATCACTTGCTACTTGGAATTCCGCAGGGTCGACTACTTCTTCTTCAGCAGTTGATTGGATTTGGTCATTACTTTCGGGCGCTTTTTCTTCGCTGGCGATTAGCTCAGCTTCAACTGAGGTATGGAGCATCTCGCTAAGGGCTTTTTCGATATCGCCTTTTAGTTGTTCGCATCGCTCCCGATGTATTTCGTTGGGTAGTTCGAAACGTATACGTCCGTCGGCTACGTCTATCACTTTCGCTACTTGGAACCGGGCCCGCGCTTTGGCGGTGAGTACCGGGAGGACCTTGTGTTGCCATACGTCAGATACTTCGGCGATCGAGAGGTCTTTGGGGACCTCAACGGCACGATTCTCGTCGGGCTGCGAATCATCTGGAGGTGGAGCGGGATTTGCGTTGGCATCGGGTGGAGGCGGTGGAAGGGGGGCAGCTTTGGGTTCAGATGCCTTGGTTTGTGGCTCTTCTTGGGGTTGAACTGCTGCAAGTGCTGCGCGTGCCTGTTCGGCAGGCTTAGTACCCGGTTCTCGACGAGCTGGCGAACCTTGAGATGTGTCTTGAGTGGTTCCAGGTTGGGTTGGTGTGGCGAATAGTCGGACCATCGCCAAATCAAGAACTAGTTGAGGGTCTGGTGACTGGCGCATGTCTACAAGAACACGACCTAAAAGTTCTAGGGCGCGAACATTCATCGCTCGGGTCATACGGGACGCTGCATCGGCAAGTGCTGGTAGTTCCGCTTCGCTGATCTGCCCTGAATTGACTCCGGCGCCAGCGAGAAATATGTCTCGTAATTTTCTCGTCGCGCGATATGCAAGATCCTTCGGGTCGACACCCGCTTCGATAGTCGTCGCTATCGCTGTTAGCGCTTCTGTGAGGTCTTGATTGGCGATGGCCTCAACCAGGGCATCAACTGATCCTCGAGTTTCTGGAATACCGCCGGCTGTGACAACCTGGTCCAAAGCTGAAAGCGTGTCTCGTACTGAACCAGCGCCGCGCTCAACGACATACTCGACGACCGTGGGGTCGATTTGTAGTTCAGCTCGTTGCGCAATGTCTTTAACGTGGTCATTGAGGAGTTGCGCGGGGACCAATGTCAGTTCAACGTGCTGTGTCCTACTGCGAATGGTGGGCAGCACTTTTTGTGGATCAGTGGTCGCCAAAATAAATATGACGTGTTCTGGAGGCTCTTCGAGTGTTTTGAGAAGAGCGTTGGAAGCAGCCGTTGTAAGCATGTGAACTTCGTCAAGCAGGTAAATCTTTCGTTTGCCGGGGCTACCGAGGGCAGCGTTGGCTGTGATTTCCCTGATGTTGGCGACATTGTTGTTGGAGGCGGCGTCCAACTCAACTAAGTCCATGGAATTACCAGATTCAAAAGCGGCGCAGCTCTCACAACTTCCGCAGGGTTCGCCGTTACCCGGGGGTTCAAGACAATTCAGGGCTTTGGCAAGTATGCGTGCTGTTGAGGTTTTGCCTGTCCCTCGTGGACCGCTGAGCAGATAGGCATGGCCAACTCTTTCTTCGATCACTGCGTTTCGGAGCGCGGCTACTAAATGGTCTTGGCCGATAACTTCTGAAAAGCTTTGGGGTCGAAAGCGTCGATACAAAGACTGGTACACCATCAGTGGCCGATGCTAGTTGGGTGCCGCTGCGCTGAGGGGCAAGTAGCCTAAGAGCGCGTCATCGTTCCACGTGGCGGCCGGGTCCTGTGCAACAGCGTCCCGTGAATCGAGTCAGGGCCGGGAGGCAGCAGCTCTCAGCGGATTTCGCTGTGTGCCGCAGATCACCTGGTCGCCTCGTGGGCCGATGACCAGGGAGAGTTGCCAGAGCGGACGAATGGGCTCGCTTGGAAAGCGTGTGAGGTCTAACCGGCCTCCGTGGGTTCGAATCCCACACTCTCCGCCATGAAGCTTGAAGAAGCGATGGGGCTTGCCCTTGAAGAAGCTCAAAGGGCAATCGAGCATGAAGACGTTCCGGTAGGTGCATTGGTAATCGTGGATGACACGGTTATTGCCTCACGTCACAACGAACGTCAGCTAACCGGTGATCCAACCGCTCACGCAGAAATATTGGCCTTAAGGGATGCTGCTTCGAAATTAGGGAACTGGTATCTCGACGAGGCAACGCTGGTCACGACCTTGGAACCATGCCCGATGTGCGCGGGCGCGGCACTCAACGCTCGCATTTCACATGTGGTCTTCGGAGCGCATGATCCCAAGGCGGGGGCAGTTGAAACGTTGTACAACCTTTTGGCCGATCCTCGGCTCAACCATCAAGCGCGAATTACCAGCGGTGTTTTAGCCGACGACTGCGGTGCGATTCTGTCGAAGTTCTTCGCTGACAGACGCTGAATCCTGGGATACAACCGAAGGTTCATTTTGGCGGAAGGTGTGGGATTCGAACCCACGGTGACCCGGAGGCCACAACGGCTTTCGAGGCCGCCCCATTCGTCCGCTCTGGCAACCTTCCGTGTGTGAGCCTATCTCTCGACGCTTCTCTCACCATCAACCAGAACATCTATATCTGTTGCTGTTCACGATTGAGTAGTTTCCGGCCTAATGTCACTTGGGATGAACACAACCATGCGATCTGCTAGCTGAGCATCAAAGGTGACCGAGACACATACCTGGTCAGTCGGGGACCTCTGTGCAGCGATTCGGGAAACATTCTCCGCTGTTTTTCCTGAAGAGATATGGCTAGAAGGTGAAATTGTGGGTCTCAACGTTGCTTCTTCCGGCCACGTCTATTTCGATGTAATTGAGCCCGACTCCGAGGGAAGCCGCGTCGACAAAATGTCTGTTGCTCTGTGGAAGGGACGCAGGCAAGGAGTGGAGAGCGTTTTAGCCCGCGCTGAAGCGGGTCCGTTGGTCGATGGCATACGAGTACGAATAAGGGGAGAGCTTTCCTTTTACGCGCCTCAAGGTCGAGTGCAACTCCTGATGACCGCTATAGATCCGCATCACACATTGGGGCAACTCGCCGTAGACCGAGAACGAGTGCTGAAGTCCTTGTCTATGGCAGGCCTGCTGGACGCCAATAGCGCTCTGAAAGTGCCATTAGTTCCGCTACATGTCGGTTTGATCACTTCGGATGGAAGTGCTGCCTACAACGACTTCGTGAACGAAATTTCCTTGAGTCCTTATCCCTTCAGAATTTCTCTCGTTCATTCAGCGGTTCAGGGCGCTGAGGCGGAAAGTGGGTTAATAGCAGCGATTGAGACATTGGGCGATGTTGACGTTGATGTGATTGCAGTGGTGAGGGGTGGCGGAGCGCGGACTGACCTTATGGCGTTTGATCTCGAAAGCGTGGCTATTGCGGTAGCGAACTCAACACGACCCGTTCTTTCAGGTATTGGTCATGAGATTGACCGGTCGGTAGTCGACGAAGTTGCTCACACTGCGTTCAAAACTCCGACAGCCTGCGCTGCTGCATTAGTGCAGACGGTCGCGGCTTTTGACCAAAACCTCGACTTGTCAGCACGACGTATCGTCAATCTGGCGGTAACTAGCCACGACCGCGCCAGTGAGGCCATTTCGTACTCTGTAAGAGCTATCGGCGATCGGGCCCGCAGAACCCTTGATATCAGAGAAGAGCGATTGGCTGCCCTCAGCAGCCGTTTGTCAGATCTGGGCTTGATGTCAATCGGTCGCAATTCGCAACGGTTGGATCGGATCTCGGATTTACTTCGTGCCCTTCATCCGGATCGAATACTCGCCCGCGGATTTTCAATTACTCGCGATCGCGACGGTGAGATAGTTCGAGGCCAAGTCCCCCTTGGAAGCACATTGGTTAACGAAACTGCCGATTCGTTGATCACCAGCACCGTCACCGGATCAGAAACACGCGAGAGTAAGGAGTCAATATGAGCGACGAGGAACTCACCTTTGAAGCAGCTACGCAAGAATTAGATTCAATTCTCGAAAAACTCGACGGGGATGGCGTGAACATCGACTCACTCGCCGTCGACCTGCAGCGAGCTTCACAACTGATCGAGTGGTGTCGAGCACGTTTAGAAACCACGCGAGTCGAAGTCGAGCGAATTGTGGCCGACCTCGACGACAACTAGGTCATTAGTCAAAGGATCTAAAAGATGTGAGCCGAGGGAGTCGGTGGGTTCTCCCTCGGCTCACGGAACGCTCTCAGATCGGTGGGAGATCCGGAGCGCACGCCTTGCAACTCTTAAGGAACTGAGTCGCGACTCTGTTGTAAAGATTCTGTTTGCCGTACAAGACGGTGCTCAAACAATCCGGCCGCCCTCTTTCAGCCGGCTGGATCTTATCTAACCGCTAGCGTGATGCAATTCATACATCCGCTAATTCGAGGTAAACGTGAAAGAAGACCGTCCGTACGGGAGTTGGCGATCACAACTCACCTCTGAGCAGCTAGCAAACGGCGCTACTCGACTATCTGAAGCTAGAGCGTTCAACGGCGAAGTTTTATGGCTTGAGGGTCGTCCGGCGGAAGCTGGAAGAACAGCACTGGTGAAATTTGATGGCGCTCGCTGTATGACTCTTGGCCCCGACGATCTCAACGTTCGGACCTTGGTTCACGAATACGGTGGAGGGGGCTGGCTCCCGACACATGCTGGAATTTGGGTTACCTCGTTTGAAGATCAGCGACTTTGGCTTCTCAACGATGACTTTCGTCCAATAACTCCTGAGCCGTCTGTCCTACGTGGGCATCGTTTTGCGAACGGTGTCGAGTTGCCAGACTCCACCGAAACAATTTGGGTGATGGAACGGCATCAGGGGGACAGTGGACAACCTCGGAACATGTTGGTCACCGTGACCGAGACCGGCGAGCTAACTGAGATTGTCTCTGGCGCAGATTTCTATTCCTCACCAGTGGTGTCTCCTGACGGTCTTCAACTTGCATATTTGTCCTGGGATCATCCTTCGATGCCGTGGGATCACGTGCGTTTGCACGTAGCAGAACGTGGCCCTTCTGGATGGACCGGACACCAAGTGGTGCTTGATGGGCCTGCACTGCAGCAACCCAGATTTTCACCTAATGGACAACTGCATGTCGTTAGTGACGCGACTGGCTGGTGGAATATTCATGCTGTAGATATTTCCCGACAGACATCCAACCCAGTGTTCGAGGCCGAGTTGGAATTCGGGACTCCCAGTTGGGTGTTCGGCCAACGAACCTATATCTGGTCTGGGGAAGACCTTTGGTGCAGTTGGATCGACAATGGTGTCGGACGAATTGGTCAAATAACTGGATCAGACTTACTTGAAGTCGAATGTGGCCTGACTGAATTCAATGGTTTAGACGCCCTCAATGATGGGAGCGTGGTGACTGTTGCTGCGGGTTGGGAGTCAACGAGCGCCGTATTGGCAGTAAACAAAGACGGTTCATGCGAACAACTCAGCGATTCACATCCGTCGCTCTTGACCTCTGACAACGTTTCGATTCCCGAATCCATAACCATTGGCGATGCATCTACGGAGACCACTTACGGTTTCTATTTCGCTCCCACAAATTCATCTTGCGTTTCCTCTTCGGGGTTGCCGCCGTTGTTAGTTCTGAGCCACGGCGGGCCAACAGGTTCGGCCAGATCGTCCTTTGATCCCGCAATTCAATACTGGACTAATCGAGGAATTGCCGTTGTTGATGTCAACTATCGCGGGAGTACTGGTTTCGGGACTCTGTATCGGAACAAACTTAAGGGTCAGTGGGGTATCGCAGACACTGAAGATTGCATAGCGGCAGCACGATTTCTGGCAGATCAAGGTCTCGTTGATTCCAAGCGCCTTGCCATAAAAGGAGGTTCTGCGGGAGGTTTCACAACGCTCTGTGCATTAACCAATAGCTCTCTATTCGCGGCAGGGATATCGCGCTACGGCGTAGCTGACCTCGCAACACTCGCGCAGGACACTCACAAGTTCGAGGCTCGTTATCTGGACTCTCTGGTCGGCGAATGGCCGTCCGAAAAGGAAACCTACGATGAACGGTCACCGATTCTTCACACAGACCAGTTGTCAACTCCCATGATCATTCTTCAGGGTGCCGACGATCCGGTAGTGCCACCGTCACAAGCAGAACAGCTCGTGAGTGCACTTACCCAAGCATCTATTCCGCACGCTTACGTTCTTTTCGAAGGCGAAAGCCACGGTTTCAGAAAGGCTGAGACGATTATTCGAGCCCTAAATGCAGAACTTTCATTCTTGGGGCAGGTACTTAATTTTGAGCCATTTGATGAGATCGAAAAAGTGTCAATTTCCTAAGTTCACCCCTGCGTCGTTGAAGTCGTTGAGTCGACATCCTCATCGGTGATTACCTCGGTAGTAGTTGGAGGTTCGGGGCTGTGCTTCTCGCATCTTCCTTCGACTATGTCAACTATGCGGTCGTGACGGTCTCCGCTATCGATCGGCCTCGCCCCACCGAGATAGTCGAGGATGTGTGGGTGAAACTGGTACCCCTCCACTGTTGACCCATCGAAGAAAATTTCGAGGACGCCTGTGTCGCCGGTGATGCCGTACCGCGGATGCCAAGCAAAGTTTCCGAGGGAATACGCTATGACAGTGCGGTCAAAGGTCTCTATTGGTTGCAGAACATGGGGATGGTGACCGAGTATGAGGTTCGCCCCTGCTTCTATTAACTGTTGGGCCAACTCTCGTTGATCTTCTGATGGGCAGGTCGCTCGCTCCGCACCCCAGTGAACACTGACCACCACGACGTCGTTACCACTTGCAGCGGCTCGAACCGCAGCAAGCACCCTCGGAATCGCCCACTTTGCATCTGCGACACCAGGTCGTTCAGCTCCAGCTGCAAAACCTCCGGGAATAATCGCTGATGCGGACACGAAAGCAACCCGTATTTCGTTATCCAAAACAAGGACTCTCGGGGCGTATGCCTCAGCATTGTTCGCCCCAGCACCAGGACGCAAAATGCCAACTTCGTCAAGAACCGAGATTGTGTCTTCCAGCCCTTCTGCTCCAAAGTCAAGAATGTGGTTGTTGGCTAACGAAACAACGTCTATGCCAGCACCAGCAAGGGTCAACGCTGCAGAACCAGGTGCTCGAAACACAAACTCCTTGTCATAGGGCTCCCCTCGCTCAGTGATCGCCATTTCGAGGTTGACTATCGCCACGTCTGCTGAAGAAAGACTCGGCTCAACTTTCGTAAAGGGATCAATACCCTCAGGTTCCGTTAAATCGAGAAGCACATCACCGCCTGCTAGCAGTGTCCAAGGCCGCTTTTTGAGAGTTGTCGTTGTGGCGTTATGCGTCGGCGTTTCCGGGGCGGTAGTCGGCGTCGGCTCGTCGGTTTGGTCGTCGACTTTGGAAAGCTCAATAGTTGAGGATACTTGTAGCGATTGAGTGCTCTTCGAGGGGGAAGTGGTCGTACTTTCGCGTTGCACAAAAATCGCTTGATCGGCTTCAGGGTCAGCACAGGCAACAGTTATGCCTAGGGTCAGAACACAAGAAGCCACGAAATTCAGGCGGCGGTACACGGCCGCTGAGTCTACGGGGCCGGCTAGCGTGCAACTGATGTACAGCTTTGTTCGGCAACCCAAGTGGATGGCTGCTCATGTTCTCGTGCTGCTCTTGTTGGTTACTTTCCTGCTGGCTGGAACATGGCAATTCGGACGACACCAAAAGCGAATTGACCGTAACGACGTCGTACTAGATCGCGCGGACGCAGTGCTGCTGGAGATTGGGGATCTTTTCGAACCGCAAGACATTTTTGAGTTTCGGCTAGTGCAACTCAACGGCAGCTGGTCCACCAGTGACAGCGTGTTGATACGAAATCGCAGCCACCAAGACATGGCGGGTTGTCATTTAGCCATTCCCCTCGCGGTCAGCAGCAATGAAGGCGTTCTAGTGGTTGCCGGCTGGCTGAATGAACCATTGTGTGACATCGACCGGCTTGAGGTACCAACCGGGGACGTTTCCTTGGTCGGACGGGTACGACTCACTCAAACTCGAGGGGCGATAGGAGCTCGTGACCGTGCGGATGGAGTCATCAGAACACTCGCGCGAACTGATGTAGCTCGAGTGGATCAGCAGGTTGCTCTCTCCCTCGCACCGGTGTACGTCGAGTTAATTACCAGTAACCCCTCAGTGGCTGAGGCCGTGGCGGTTGATCCCCCACCTACCGATCTTGGCCCTCATCTGGCTTATGCAGTGCAGTGGTTCTTATTTTTCGCGGTTGGAGCAGTGGGGTATCCCTTAGTGCTGCGACGCCAGGCACGCAAAGGCGACCTCGAGGATTTAAAGGACTCGGTTTAAACCACTGAAGCCATGCGTTCAACAAGCATGGTCAACATCTCTGGTGAAGTCGCAAAGTTGAGTCGAACAAATCCCGCTCCTTCGGCACCGAAGTCGAGTCCGGAATTAAGGGCTACCTTGCCTCGCGATAAGAAAACTTCTGCCGGGTCATCCCCTAAATCCAACGCGCGACAGTCGAGCCAGGAAAGATAGGTCGCTTGCGGGAGCCGGTAACGCACCTGCGGGAGATGTTCATTCAACAATGCCGAAAGAAGGTGGCGATTGTGGTCAAGTCCCTCAACTAGCTCCGCTATCCACTGATCACCGTGTTGCCATCCCGCCACGGTGGCTACCTGACCAAGACCATTAATTCCACCGAGCATACGAGGGCGGATTTCTTTAAGCAGCGGTGCGTATCTGGTCGATGAGCTATGAACGAAAGCCATGCGTAGACCGGCCATGTTGAACGTTTTGGTTGCTGCGATGAGGGTCACTGTGCGTTCCGAAGCCAGATCACTGATTGAAGCGGTCGGAACGTGGGTGTTGGGTGAGTACACGAGATCACAGTGGATCTCATCTGAAATTATCAACAGGTCATTACGGTCCGCGATGTCCACGACACGCGCTAAATCTGCTTCATCCATAACAAGGCCACAGGGATTGTGCGGGTGACAGAGCAGAAGAGCTGAAACGTCGTTTCGGGCAGCTACTTCTTCCAGATGGTTGAAATCGAGTTCCCATCCGTCTTCAGTTTCACGCAGCGGATTAGCCACCCAATTTCTTCCCGTCCCTTCCACACTGGAATAAAAGGGTGGATAGACGGGCGTTTGGACAACAATGCTTGAGTCTTGTGGCGTCAGCGTTTCAAGAACCCACTCGAGTCCCTGAATAACGTCGTGAACCCGAAGAACATCAGAAGTTTCGACGTGCCAGTCAAAGGCATGAGACATCCGAGCCTTGAAGGCCTCTAATACCGGGATCGGTTCGTCGTAGAAATCGTAACCCAGACCACCGTCCTTGATTCTCTCAATCACTGCACTGGTGATGAAGTCTGGAACTTCAACATCCATATCGGCAACCCAAGCAGAGAGCACGTCATTGCCGTGACGCTCCCACTTAATGCCGGGCCGTTTGCGCACACGGTCGAGGTCCAAGTCAAAGATCACGGACGCAGGCTAGAGCGTGGAGGTTAATAAAGTCCGATCATTCGACCAGCGAGTGCCACAACTGCACCGATCAGCACTGGTTTGATGATCCTTTCACCGCCTCGAACAGCGACTCGAGCACCTATCCATCCGCCTGCCGCAAAGCCGATGGCAAGAACTGCAGCGAAACCCCAATCGACCTGTCCACGAATAACGAAAACAGGAACGGCAATAGTCGTAAGTACCAAGATCACGACAACTTTGACGGCGTTCGCGTTAACTAAGTCAAGCCCAGATCTTGACAGGGCGACGACGATCAACAATCCCACACCAGCTTGAAATGCGCCTCCATAAAGTCCAATGCCAAAGAAGACCACTGCGCTTGTTAGTGGATGCCAGTTGATCTGTGAGCCAACATTTTTCGGGGACCGAAGACTCAAGAACAGCAGTGGGACCATCAAAATGCCGAAAATTCGTTCAAAGGTCTCGTCCGTTACGCTTGACACCAGCAAAGACCCCAACAAAGAACCTGCGATCACGGGGACAATCACCGGGACTGCTCTCCCGAAACCTCTGACGCCTTCTTTTCGGTAACTCGCAACCGACGACGCGTTCTGGACTAGAACTCCGACCCGATTGGTCCCGTTAGCGACCAACCCAGGCAGCCCAACGAAGACGTTTAGAAGAGCGACCGTTAGAAGCGAACCCCCTCCTGCCATCGCGTTTACTATTCCCGCGACCAGTCCAGCGCCCACAACTAACGCCGCGTCGATGAGTTCCATTCCTGCAATCATTACCGCTATTTACCTAGGAAATAGTTCTAGTTGGAGAATCTCTTCGTGAGTTAGGGCTCGCGACCTCTACTCTCGGTGGTATGGCCGGGAACACCTTTGGAAAACAATTCCGCATCACTACATTCGGCGAATCTCACGGTGGGGGCGTCGGAGTGGTCGTCGACGGTTGTCCCCCGCGTTTGGAGCTCAACGATGACGACATTCAGATCGAACTCGACCGGCGTCGTCCGGGGCAGAGCAGGCTGGTAACGCAGCGCCAAGAAGCTGACCGCGTGGAGATCTTCAGCGGGGTCTTCGA